>UMCH01057431.1_pt1 | contig 14327 bp, 13 predicted proteins | sample 1964201 | NCBI WGS metagenome assembly UMCH01 (sample SAMEA4835965, study PRJEB28245) | human gut metagenome | biome: gut microbiome; material: fecal sample | place: Denmark | collected 2008 | reverse complement strand
TCGTGTTCGGATCTTTCTTTTCCCGTTCCACCTTTGTCTTAACGGGGGCCGGGGCGAAGATGCGGATTCCGCGTTCCCCGGCTTTTACATGCCGGTCAAAATTCTTCTGCCAGCCGGAAAAACCGGCCAACAGTGTGGCATCCGGCTTCTGCATGGCAATCATCATAGAATTGCTGTAGCTGTAGGAATGAAAGCAGGACATGACATTCAGGTATTCTTGAAATTTCTCGCTGGAAAAGAAATCTTTGATCCCAGCTTCCAATTGCTCCGTGACTTCTTTGATTTTTTGCTGCTGGTTTGCATAGTCAGCCATGTTTATTCCTCCATTTTCAGAGTGTCTGCCGGAATGCTCCGGCAGACCTGTATTTATAATGTGGGTTCTTTTATGCGGGCAGGAGCCGCAGCCGAATGGCCAGCCACCTCTGCTTGCCGCGCTTTCAGCTTTTCCAAAACAGACAGGCGCTTGGGTTGGTCGGCATACATTCTGGTTGCAGCTCTTGGCCGGTCAGCGACGGCAGTATCCTGCACCGGCGCATCCTTGCCCTTTTCATCCATGTCCAGCAGCGCATCCACTTCATGAAGACGGGCCAGCTTTTCAGCCAGCTCTGCCTCCTGGGGGAAGGGGCGCAACAGCTCGGCTTTGGCGGATTCCACTTTTTCCTGTAAGCTCTGCAATGTCTGCTCTGCTGTTTCCAAAGCTTTTGGCAGACTGGCAATCGCATTGTTGACTCTGGTGATATTGCCCGCTGGGTCGCTGCCGACCTCCATGGAATGGGTGGTTTCACCTTTCACAAACAGGCGGAATTGCTGGGCAAAGCTGTCAAACTGAGCTTTTAGTGTAAAACCAGCGTATTCTCCGATGGTCCCGCCTGTATCTACTGCTTTCAGGCTGCTGCAGGCGGCGATAATTGCTGTGCCCGCTTCCTTTTTGTCCGTATAGACCCTGCCGGAGATGGTGATCTGAAAGTGTTCTGCGTCAGGCATTTTTTCCTGTGCTGTAGCAATGTCGGCTTTCAGCCCTGTAATCAGAGAAGTACACTCCGCAATCTCTCTGGGATAGGTTTTCAGGAGCGCATCTTCGAGCCGGTAATGCTGACTGGTATGACTGGATTTCAGCAGCTTCAGCTTGGCCACAGCGGTGTCCAGTTCGGTTTTTTCCATAATGAGCGGATTGCCGGATGCCAGCGCCTTGACCTCCGCAAATTTCAGGGAGGTTTCGTCTGTATCCTCACAGGAACGAGCCGGAGATTTTCCGGTCATAACCTGACCGATAAACCGCTGCTTATTCTCCAAAATCTGCCACATATAGGCATCAAAGGTCTCCTCCGTCAGATAGCGGAAAATGCGGACAGTTTCATTCTGGTTACCCTGACGGAGAATTCTTCCTTCCTGCTGCTCCACATCTGAGGGACGCCACGGAACATCCAGATGATGCAGGGCGACGAGCCGGTCCTGAATATTCGTACCCGCGCCCATCTTGGAGGTGGAACCAATGATAATACGAACCTGACCGCTGCGTACTTTGGAGAAAAGCGCCGCTTTCTTGGCGTCGGTGTTGGCCTCATGGATAAAGGCGATTTCCTCACGGGGGACGCCCTTTGCCACCAGCTTTTCCCGAATATCATCATAAACATTGAAGCTTCCGTCGCTTTTCGGCGTGGACAGGTCACAGAAAATCACCTGGGTCAGCCGGTCAGCAGCGGTTTCCTCCCAGATGGCAAAGGTCTTGGCCACACAGGCGTTTGCCTTGCTGTCCGGGTTTTCCGGCAGCATTGGATTGATAAGCCGTTGGTCGAGGGCCAGTTTCCGGCCATCGTTGGTCACCTTCAGCATGTTGTCGATGGAGGAATCCACGCCACCAGCGTGAATGATCTCTGCCCGTTTTGCCAGGGAGGCCACCATTTCTTTTTGAATGGACGAGGGTTTTAACAGAACATTTTCGTACACGACCGCTGGGGTGGGCAGCGACAGCATATGATTACATTGTCTCAATCTCTGATCGGTGTACCCGGAGCTTTTTGGGATGCTTCCCTTCCTTGAAAGAGCGAATCGTTCAAATTGAAAATCTTCTGTCTCCCTATTTGATCCGGCAGGAAGCCGAGGAGTTTGCTGCGCCGGAAATGAATATTCCAGGAATAAAATTGCTCTCAGTCGGTCGGTTTTGCGCTGCCAAAAATTTTGATAATGTTCCTGACATTTGCCGCCGACTGCGGCAGCAGGGACTGGATGTCCACTGGCTTTTGATCGGCTATGGAGGGGACGAAGCCCTGATCCGCAGCAAAATTGAAGAGGCTGGAATGCGCGATTACGTCAGTATCCTGGGGAAAAGGAGCAATCCATACCCTTATATGAAGGCTTGTGATCTCTATGTGCAGCCTTCCCGCTATGAGGGAAACTGCGTATCGGTGCATGAGGCACAGATCCTTGAAAAGCCGGTTGTCATTACGCGCTATGCCACATCTTCCAGCCAGCTGGAAGACGGTGTGGACGGCGTGATAGTGCCGATGGATAACGAGGAATGCGCGGCGGGAATTGCGGCGCTGCTGCGTGATCCGAAGTGAATGGAGCAGCTTTCGCTGACGTGTGGACGCCGAGACTATTCCAACCGGCAAGGGGCTGAAAGGCTGTACCAGATGATGGGGTGATATCATGCCAAAAGTCAGCATTGTTGTTCCGGTATGCAATGCGGTGCCATTTTATCGTTTTGCATAGACAGTATTCTCCATCAGACGATAGCGGATTTGGAGATTGTTCTTGTAGATGATGGATCTACAGATGATAGTCCGGTGCTGTGTGACAAGTATGCGGCCAAAGATAGCAGAATTATCTGTATTCATCAAAAAAACGCAGGAGCAGCAGCTGCCAGAAATACAGGGCTTTCTGTGGCAACTGGTGAGTTCGTCACATTTGTCGATAGTGATGACTGGATTGATCCGGATATGTATGAAACCATGGTCAGTGCTGCACAAGAGCGAAGCTGCGATCTGGTAATTTGCGATTGCCTAAAGGAATACGGCCATATCAGCCAACTTTATACACATGAGCTGCCGGGCGGATATTATGACCGAAGCGCCATGATATCTCAATATTTTCCACAGCTATTAATGCCGGATACCATGGAATATCCGGTTACCATTTCCAACTGGCTTCTCCTGATCCGCCGGGAACTCATTGTAAAGCACCAGCTTTCTTTTCCCGAGGGAATTCGGTTTTCAGAGGATCTGCTGTTTGGGGCTGAAGTTGGATATGATGCGCAAAGTATGGTTTATCTGAAAGGATATGCGCCATATCATTACCGGCAGAACCCAAATTCGGTGACACATGCGGAGTTTAAGAACAAGTGGCCGATCCTGCTGGAACTGTATCACCGGATTCAGGAAAGCTTCGAACAAAAAAAGAATTTGACTTTGCTCCTCAGGTTCAAAGGTGTATGCTGTTCTTTGTTTATATGGCAATGAACGAGTGGCGGGCAGCTGAAATTTCTCTCCCCCAGTTTTTCCGCGGAGTGCAGACTATATTGGACGACCCGGTGGTGGTAGATGCGTTGCGAGCAATTCCAATCAGTCGGTTGAATATCTCCTGGAAGTTGAAGCTTATTTCTCTTATGTACCAGAAGAAATATCTCAGACCGGCAATATTGCTGTTCTGGAGGCATTAAGAATGCGGGCAAAACAGAAAGTTTTATTTATCAATGGTCACTTGAATACCGGCGGTGTGGAACGCGCTTTGGTAGACATTTTAAAGCACATGGATAATGAAATGTATTCTGTGGATTTGCTTCTTCTGGAGGGGACTGGAGACTATGTCCGGGAACTGCCGTCTTATGTTCGGGTGCTTTTCAGAGATCTTCATCATACATACGGAAGCCTTTTGCCGTCTATCCGGAAATGCTTTGCGGCACGCGATTGGATGTGCTTACAACTGCGAATACTGTTTTTCCTGCGCCGACTGATTGGCAACGAGGCATTGAGACCAGCGGCTTTTATTTTGCTGGGGAAACATCATTACGATTGTGTAGTGGGATTTCGGCCGGGAATTTGTTCTGATTTAGCGGCTTTTTCTATACAGGCAGACAAGAAAATTACATGGTGGCACCACGGAGCGTTCAACGTGGATCACAAAGCATATGCGGACATGTGCTCTGGGATGGATTTTATTGTGACAGTATCCAAGTCCTGCCGCGAAATATTGAAATCTGAAATCCCTAAAATTGAGGGAAAACTGGTGCATATTCCCAACATGCTGGATTTTCAGTCTGTGTCAGATAAGGCAACAATATCTCCGTATAAAAAAGGATATTTTCATGTGGTTTCTGTGGGGCGCCTGGCTCAGGAAAAACATTTTGAAAATGTAATTCCTACGGTAAAAGCGATGTTGTCGGCTGGTATTATGAATTTTGAATGGCACATTGTAGGAGACGGCGAACAGCGGCAAAGACTTGAAAGGGAAATTGCAGAAAATCATGTTGAAAACCATGTGATTCTGGAAGGAAATCAGCCGAACCCATATCCTTATATAAAAAATGCGGGTCTTTTTGTGCACCCATCTTATGTAGAGTCGCAGGGGATCGTGATCCTGGAGGCAATGGCACTGGGAGTTCCGTGTGTGGTGACAAAATCCCGTGGGCCATGTGAGTTCATTGAAGACGGCGTGAATGGATTGCTGACGGAACAGTCACCGGAATCACTGACGGAAAAAGTCCTGGAAATTCTGAGGGATCGGGCGCTGTATCAGCGGATCAAGGAAAATACTCGTTGCCCGGAACAGTTCATGCCGGAGACAGTCATGAAGAAAATTGAGGATTTGTTTACCGGTTAGAAGGTGACAAAGAATGAGAATCGTTATGTATGGAAATGGCAGTTGCGGAAATCACGGCTGTGAAGCAATCGTTCGAGGAACCATCCAGCTTCTGGGGGAAAATAAATATACAGTGCTTTCTGAAAGCTGCGAAGAAGATACTCGGTATGGGCTCCATGCCATTACAGACGTATTTCCAGCAAAAGAAAATTGCAGAAAAGGTATCAGCTTCCTGAAAGCATATGCAAAGTTAAGATTGACAGGAAACTTTACCGATCTGGATGGCTTGGATTACTTGAAAGCAATACATCATTGCAAAAAAATGCGGATATTGCTCTTTCGGCGGGCGGCGATAATTATTGCTATGGAAACACGGATTTCTACGCATATTTAAATCGGAAGTTCCATAGAAAAGGAATTAAAACGGTCCTGTGGGGGTGCTCTGTTGAGCCAGAGATTGTACATCAAGAGAACGTAAAAAATGATCTTAAGCAGTATGAGTTAGTCGCTGCCAGAGAGAGCATTACCTATGAAGCGGTATACCGTATACAGAAAAATACAGTTTTGATTCCCAACCCTGCGTTTTTTATGCCGGCTCAAAAATGTATATTAGATAAACGATTAAAAACCGGAAGTATCATAGGAATCAATATTAGCCCTATGATTATTTCAAACGAAACAGTACCCAGTATGGTCTACGAAAACTACAGGAGGCTGATTCGGTACATCCTTTCTGTGACAGATGCAGTGATTGCGCTGATTCCCCATGTGGTTTGGGCGTCCAACGATGACCGAAGGGTTCTGCGGCAGCTGTACGATGACTTTGACCAGGATCCTCGTTTGGTTCTGGTGGAAGATCATACAGCGCCGGAACTGAAGTACATTATTTCTAGGTGCGACTTTTTTGTGGGCGCACGTACCCATGCGACCATTGCCGCCTACTCTTCCGCCGTTCCGACGCTGGTGGTGGGGTATTCTGTCAAAGCCCGTGGGATTGCTCGGGATTTGTTTGGAAGTGAGGAGGGCTATGTTGTCCCAGTCCAATCTTTAAAAGAGCCTGAGCAGCTCACAGGTGCTTTTCGTGTTCTGTATGAACAGCGTTCCGGATGCAGGGAGCACTTGCAAAAAATTTTGCCAGAGTATTGCAGCCGGGCATCTGCGGCAAAAGAGGCCATTAAGGAATTGATAGATTGTGAAGCACAATGAATTGAAGGCAGGGGCGATTCTCTCCTACGTTAATCTGATGATCGGCAACATCATTCCCTTTATTTATACGCCGATCATGCTGCGGATACTGGGTCAGGCAGAATATGGGCTGTATGGAATCGCAAATTCTGCCATGAGCTATGTAGGTCTGCTCAATTTCGGCATTGGCGGAACAATTGTACGCTATTTGTCCAAATATCGTGCGGCGGGGGATCGAAAAGCAGAGGCACGGACAGCCGGACTTTTCATTAAAATCTACTCCGTGATTTGCGGATTGGTTTTGATTGCAGGCTTTGCTTTTGCGGCCAATGTCCAAGTTTACAGCAGGTCCCTGACCATGGAGGAGACAGACAAGCTTCGGGTATTGATCGTCCTTATGACCATCAATATGGCTGTTTTCCTGCCGTTCAGCGTGTTCAGCTCGATTGTGCTGGCCCATGAGCAGTATGTGTTCAGTAAGGCGGTGGGGATGCTCTCCACCGTTGCCGGGCCGCTTCTGGATATTGCTTTGCTTTACTGCGGTTTTGGCTCTGTGGGCCTTGTGGTGTCTTCCACACTCATCAATCTGGTCACATACGGTCTGTACACTGGTTACAGTGTTCGAAGACTGAAGGTATATCCCTCCTTTGGAAAAGCAGATTCAGGACTGCTGAAAGAGATCCTGCATTTTTCTGCCTATGTGTTTTTGGCAAGTGTGGTGGACGTGCTCTATTGGTCTACAGATAAGCTGATCATTGGATGGGCGATCGGCTCTGCGGCCACCGCTGTATACAATATTGGTGCGACTTTCAATACATATGTCACCGGCCTTTCCTCGGCACTCAGTGGACTGCTGGTTCCAAAGCTGACGGAGATGGCAGTGAGAAACACTCCGAAAGAGAAGTTTACAGAGATCTTCATTAAAGTCGGACGGCTGCAGTTTATCATCATTTCGTTTGTCCTGTCTGCGTTTGTTGCCTTTGGACGCCAGTTTATTGCCATATGGGCGGGGCCGGAGTATAAGGATTCTTACTATATCGCACTTTTGACGATGATCCCAGTGACAGTTCCCCTGATTCAAAATACCGAACTGAACATTCTATATGCATTGAATAAACACAAATTCCGCTCGATTGTTTATGCCTGCGTTGCGCTGGTCAATGTGGGACTGACTTTTTGGTGGGTGGAGGACTATGGGATCATCGGTGCGGCTGCAGCCACTTGCGCGGCCTACGTTGTGGGAAATATCTTCATCATCAATTGGTATTATCATAAAAAGATCGGCTTGGATATTCCGCTGTTCTGGAAAAACATTATAGGGATGTCTCCGGTGATGCTGGTAATGGGTGCGCTGTGGTGGTTTGTCCTGGACCGTATGCAGATCCATAGCTGGCTATGCTTTTTCAGTCTGGCCGCAGTTTATACTTGCATGTACTTTTTGCTGGCCTACTGGCTGATGATGAATCAGTATGAACGGGATATCGTTCGGATCCCCCTCAAAAAGATGCTGAAAAAGCTACGGATAATAAAGTAGGAATAAGAATATGGAATTATGCAAACCAGATACCTGCACAGGCTGCGGGGCCTGCGCCAACGCATGTCCCCAGGACTGCATTCATATGGAGCCGGATGCAGAGGGATTTTTGCACCCGGTAGTGGAAGCGGAAACGTGCATTCAATGCGGACGCTGCATAAAAAGCTGTCCCGTGGCGGCTTCTGCTGAAAGCCGGCGGGCAGGAAAGAGGGAGACAAAGGCATATGGAGCCTGCTTCCGAGATGAGGAAATCCGGCTGGCTAGTACATCCGGAGGCGTCTTCACAGCGCTTTGTATTTGGGTGCTCCAGCGCGGCGGAGTTGTATTCGGTGCTGCCTATGACGATCTGTTTCAGGTTCAGCACATTTTTGCGGAAAGCGAGGAGGATCTGGCCCAGCTCCGGGGAGCAAAGTACGCGCAAAGCGATATCGGGTATAGTTTCAGGCAGGTGCGCAGGGCGCTGGAGGATGGGCGCTACGTACTGTTTTCCGGTACACCGTGTCAGACGGCGGGCCTTTTGACTTACTTGGGCAAGGAATATGAAAAGCTGATCCTGGTGGATGTGATTTGTCACGGGGTGCCTTCACCAGCGGTGTGGCAGGAATACCTCCGTTACCGCAGCAGAACAGATGCCCAGGGGAGCGGCCTGGCAGCGGTTTATCTTCGCAGTAAGGAGACCGGTTGGCCCAACTACTCTGTCCACATTACTTATGCCAACGGGACGGAATACCGAGCACCACACACCGCAGACCCCTATATGCGGGCTTTTGTGGGGAATTTGTGCCTGCGGCCGGCTTGCTATGAATGTCAGTTCAAAGGCATTGACAGAACCAGTGATTTTACCTTGGGGGATTACTGGGGCGTATGGGATCAGCTGCCGGCGTTCAACGACGGAAAAGGGACCTCTTTGGTGCTGTTACATAGCGAGAAAGCAGCAAGAATCTGGGAGGAGCTGCACCAAGGGCTTCGGTATGAGCAGGTTGACGCTGCGGTGGCCCTTGCAGAAAATCCGTCGGCCCTGCATGCACCCCAAAAGAGCCTCAGCCGCAAGACCTTTATGGAGAATTATTCTGTTCAGGACTTTGAGCAACTGACAAAGAGCCTTTGCCCGACACCGGTTCCGCGTAAGGGCGTTTCCTGGAAACGGTACCTGAAAAAAGGACTGAAGCGGCTTCTGAGGGGCGGAAAAAGCGGATCATCCCGTTAAAGAAACTGAAAAACGCTGACTTTTGGGCTTTCTTCCCCAAAAGTCAGCGTTTTTTCTTCACAGAACCACGAAATCCCTGCAACAGGGAAAGTGCGGCATACAAGATGGCCCAAAGGATCCGGGCTTACACACACGCTGCAAACAAGGCGCGGATGGTACTCTGTACGACCCGGCCCTTTTCAAATTCCTGCACCATTTTTTCCCGGGCGGCCTGCCCCATGGTCTCACGTATGTCCGAAGAAAGAACGACCATGCGGCGCATTTGCTCATAGAGACTGTCGGCATCCCGCACTTTACACAGGTACCCGCTGACACCGTCATCCACTGCCTCCCGACACCCGGGGATATCACTGGTGATGACCGGGCGGCCGACGGCGGCAGCTTCCAGCAGCACATTGCTCATGCCCTCATGGTAGCTGGGCAGCACCACACAATCTGCTGCGGCATAGAAGGGGAGGGGGTCGGACTGGAAACCGTGGAAAACGGCGATGCCGGATTTTTGCAGCTGCTCCACCTGGGATTTATAGGCGTCCTCAAAAAACCCCACAAGGTCCAAGACCACCTTGCTTCCAAACTCTTCATGCAGGCGCGCCGCAGCGGCAAACAGCTCGTCCATACCTTTTTCCTGCATGATGCGTCCCAGGTAGAGAAAATGGACCGCGTCGTTTTGGGGAAAGGGCATATAGGGATACTTCTCCAAGTTGATGCCGGCGCCCGGAAGAATCGTCTCCTTTTCCGCCGGGAGAATATGCCGGCTCAAAAATTCACCGGCATTTGCCCGGTTTTCAAAAAAGACGGTCCGGGCCTTTCTGAGAGCCAGGCGATAGAGAAATGTGACAAACTGAGCCAGGCCCTTTCGCTGAAAAGCTGTGCCCAGCCCCTGCACATTGGCGCAGTAAGGGATGCCGGCCATGCGGCAGGCCAGTCCGCCATAGATATTGGGCTTGATGGAGTAGGTGATGACCAGATCCGGCTGCTCTTGCCTCAGAAGGTGACGATAGGTCTGGAACAGGCGAAAATCCGTTTTGGGATTGATGCCCCTGCGATCCACATCCGTATTGATGCATCGCAGGCCCAGCGCCAAAAAGTCGTCTTCGTGGCCCACAAAGGGCATGCTCAGCACTACCTCATGATCCTTCGTGAGCGTCTGGATCAGTTCCAGGCGAAAACGGTAGAGCATATAGGAATGGTTGGTGATAATCAGGATCTTGCTCATTTTTTTGCCGTCTCCTTTTTCTCTTCCAGCACACCGGTACCGCCTTCCACTACGCCGTCGTGGCGCAGCACCTTCAAAAAGGTGCCGAAGAAGCACTTGCAGTCAAAAAGAAAGCTGATGTTTTGGACATACTCTCCGTCCAGACGGGCTTTTTCAGCGATCTCCAGTTCGTCCCGGCCGTTGATCTGCGCCCAGCCGGTAAGTCCCGGGCGGATGTCGTTGGCGCCGTATTGATCCCGCGCCTCCAGCAGGTCCTCCTGGGAAAACAGAGCGGGGCGAGGAGCCACGATGCTCATGTCCCCCTTGACGATATTGAAAAGCTGGGGAATTTCGTCCAGAGAGGTCTTGCGCAGAAATTTCCCTACCCGAGTGATGTATTGATCCGGATTTTTCAGCAGGTGGGTGGGCACATCGTGAGGGGTGTCCATTTTCATGGTGCGGAATTTCAAAATCTTGAAATGCGTTTTATGGATCCCCACCCGATCCTGCTTAAACAAAATCGGGCCGGGATCATCCACCAGGATTGCAATGGCGATGATGACATACAGCCAGGAAAAACAGAGTATGCCCAAAAGTGCGATGGCAGATCCCAGCCAGCGTTTGATAAACTTCTTGTACATGACGGACCCTCTCGTTTCGGGTGGCCGCCGGTGCAATGGTTGTTCTGGACCTGGGCGCGGCCACAATGCTTTAAAATTCCGGCCGCTCAGCCGGAAACCGATCAGAAGCGGTTGACTTCAAAATAATACCATATTTGCCGCGGAGAATCAATGAACTGCGGCACGGAATAGGAAAATACAGTCAGCCCTGAAAAGGAACACCCCGCGGAAAACCGCGGGGTGTTCCTTCTACATAATCGGAGATTACCGTTTATCTCCGGCGGCCGGCGGAGGAGCGGATGCCCAGCTCCAGCCGGTACTTGGCCACGGTGCGGCGGGCCACCTGAACGCCCTGGGCAGCCAGCAGCTGGCAAAGGCGCTGGTCGCTGAGAGGATGGGCATGGTCCTCGCCCTGCACCAGTTCCAAAAGCTTACGCTTGACTGCCTGCTGAGAGAGGCCCTGGGTGCCGATGGCCCGGCTGAAAAAGTACCGCAGGGGATAGGTGCCCTGGCGGCACTGGAGGTATTTGCCCCGGGTGGCCCGGGACACGGTGGACGGATGCACGCCCAAAGACTCGGCCAGGGTGCTCAGGCTCATGGGGGAGAGCTCCCCGGTCTGGCCGGTGAAAAAGGGCAGCTGGGTTTCCAGGATGGCCTCGGCGCAGGCGCGCAGGGTGCTGCCCCGGCGCTCCAGGCTGCCCAGCAGCCACTTGGCCTGCTGCATCTTCTTTTGCAGGTACTCCCGGGTCTCCTGCTCGTCCGACTCCTTCAAAAGTCGGGCGTAATAGTCACTGATGGACACCCGGGGCAGGTAGTATTCATTGAGGATGACCTTCCACTCTCCGTCCAGCTCCGCCACGAAGATGTCCGGCCGCACATACACCGTGGGCTCGGAGGGCTGAAAGGCCCGGCCGGGGTGGGGCTCCAGGGAGGCGATCACCTTTTCCGCCGCCTGGATCTCCTCGATGGTCAAGCCCAGCTCCCGGGAGATGGGGCCGTAGTGCTTGCGGCCCAGCTCGGGAAGAAACCGGGAGACGATGTCCATGACGGCGGGGGAGACGTTGTCCTGCCGGGCCAGCTGCAAAAGCAGGCACTCGGAAAGGCTCCGGGCGCCTACACCTGCCGGGTCCAGGCTCTGCACCGTCTCCAGGGCCTGGTCGATGAGACTTTGGGGGATCTTCAGGTCCAGCAGACCGTCCAGGTCCTCCTGGGTGAGGTATCCGTCCTCGTCCACCAGCTCGGCCATGTACCGGCTCAGGGCCAGCAGGGGCTTTGCAAGCCGCTTGCGGTCCAGCTGGTCGCACAAAAAGGCGGAGAGACTGTCCATCTCCCGGTCGTTGGCGCCCCGCTCCGGCATGGCGCCCTCCTCGTGGGAGAATGTGCCCCCCACGCCGCCGGCGTCGATCCAGCTGGCCTTCTGCCGCAGCTCCTCGTAGGCGCTGCGCAGGGAGGGGGCATCCTCCTGCTCCACCAGGGGGTTTTCCTCGCTGACTTTATTCAAATACTCCAGAAGCTCCTGGGAGTTCATCTGGAGGATCTCCATAGACTGCAGCAGCTGGGGCGTCAGCTTCAGATCCTGCCGCAGCTCGGTTTTTAAGGATACCAGACTCATGGACAGCTCCTTTCCCGGGCATCTTTAGTCGCGATTGCCCACGTATTTTTGAATCTTCCGGGCTGCGGTGGCCTGGGAGATCCCCAGCTCCCGGGCCACCGCCACGGTGGTGCCGCAGCGGCGGTAGGCCTCCCGGATGATCTGGGACTCATAGGCGTCCATCCGCTCGGCCAGGGTACCGGAGCGGGCCAGCAGCTCCGCCGGCGGCACCGCATCGCCTGTGTACTCCAGGGGCAGGGCGCTCACGTCGATGATGGGGTCCTGGACGGTGATGACCATGCGCTCGATGAGATTTTCCAGCTGGCGCACGTTGCCCGGCCAGTCGTACTGCTCCAGAAAGGTCAAAAACCGGGGGCTGAAGGAAAGCGTCTTGCCGTACTCCGCGCAGAACCGGGCCAAAAACTGGTGGGCCAGGGGGAAGATGTCCTCCTTGCGCTGGCGCAGGGGCGGGATGTGGATACGGATCACGTTGAGCCGGTAGAAAAGGTCCGAGCGGAACAGTCCCCGCTGGACCTCCTCCTCCAGATTGCGGTTGGTGGCCACCAGCAGCCGGAAGTCCAGCTCGATCTTCCGGGTGCCGGACAGGCGCTCGATGGTCTTTTCCTGAATGAGCTGCAAAAGCTTGGACTGGATATGGGGCGGCAGCTCGCCGATCTCGTCAAGAAACAGTGTGCCGTGGTTGGCAAGCTCGATCTTGCCGATCTTGCCGCCGGTGGCCGCGCCGGTAAAGGCGCCCTTTTCATAGCCGAACAGCTCCGACTCAATGAGGTTTTCATGCAGCACGGCGCAGTTGACCTCGATGAAGGGGCCGGCGGCCCGGTTGCTCATGGCGTGGATGGTCTTGGCCACGGCGCTCTTGCCCACGCCCGTCTCACCGGTGATGAGGATGTTGGCCTTGGTGTTGGCGGTGTTCTGCATCAGGGTCCACAGCCGCTGCATGGAGCTGCTCTTGAACACCAGGGAGGTGGATGTGGCCCGGGTGCGCAGCTCCGCAATCTCCTGGGAGTACTGCTGGATGGAGTCCTGCAGGTGGCGGTAGTTGCGCTGGATGGCGTTGATCTGCTCCATGGACACGGTGTTGAAGCACACGGCGTACTTCAGCTCCCCCTGGTCGTCAAAGAGGGGGATGCCCACGGTCATGACGTTTTTATGGGTATGGTTGATGGTCTGGGTGGCGGTGACCTTCCGCTTTTGCCGGATGACCTCTGCCGTGATGCAGGGGGTGAACACCCCGGCGGCCTCCAGGTCAAAGGCGGACTTGCCCACGATGGAGTCGTGGGCGAAGCCGAAGTTCTTCTCGTAGGTCTCGCTGACCCGCAGGATGATGCCGTTGGCGTCGGAGAGCATCATGTCGTCCGCCAGCACCAGGTTGTTTTCCGGATTCAATATCTCAAAAAGCCCCTTGAGGTTGATATCGTCGTCAAAGATGGAGGAAAAACTGGGCGGCTGCGCCATGTTCCCACCTGCCCTTCTGTGTAGTGTACTATTCAAAAATGAGTATAGCATATTCAAAAATGAATAAAAAGGGCCGGGGAGAAAATTCTCCCTGTCGCTTTCAACAGAAATTATGGGAAAATTTCGCCCTCACCTACAAAAATTCCCGTCGGGAACTGGGGAGAAAGGCTATTCATTTTTGAATAGCGAACGGGAACGGCAGGAAACAAATTGTCGAAAGTGTAAAAAAGGGAGGGAGCAGTTGCTCCGTTTTGCACAAAAATTACCCGCGTGCGAAGGATGGAGCACGGAGAAAAGTTGGCATGAAAATTGCTATATATTTAAGCGGCTATCCTGAGGCGGCATGCCGCCTGTGACCATTGTTTACGATTTATTATTAGAGGAGGAACTTGCCATGTATCAGACCATTCGTTACGAGAAGAACGGCAACATCGGTATTGCCACCATCAATCGTCCCGAGGCGCTGAACGCTTTGAACTCCACTGTTATTTCCGAGCTGGAGCAGCTGATCGGCGAGGTGGAGAAGGACACCGAGCTGGGTGCTTTCATCCTCACCGGCGAGGGCCGCTCCTTCGTGGCCGGCGCCGATATCGGCGAGCAGTATCCCATGGATGTGGCCGCCGGCCGCAAGTGGGGCCAGCGGGGCAGCGCCCTGTTCCGCCGCATCGAAAAGCTGGAGATCCCCACCATCGCCGCGGTGAACGGCTTTGCTCTGGGCGGCG
>UMCH01068187.1_pt1 | contig 14336 bp, 9 predicted proteins | sample 1964201 | NCBI WGS metagenome assembly UMCH01 (sample SAMEA4835965, study PRJEB28245) | human gut metagenome | biome: gut microbiome; material: fecal sample | place: Denmark | collected 2008 | reverse complement strand
GGACCCAGCCATAAATTTGTGTCTGGTGAGGCGATTAAATTCGGCGGGCTGGATCCAGAGAATGCGAAGGTTATTGTGTGCCATCTGGGAAATGGGGCAAGTATTTCTGCTTCCATCGGTGGAAAATGTGTGGATACCAGCATGGGCCTGACACCTTTGGAAGGTCTGATTATGGGTACCAGAAGCGGTGATGTGGACCCAGCGGTAGTACAGTTTATCTGCAACCATGAGAATAAAGATGTAAACGAAGTGCTGAATATCCTGAATAAGAAATCCGGTATTCTGGGAATGAGCGGCGGTGTATCCAGTGACTTCCGTGATGTGGAGAAAGCAGGAAAAGAAGGAAATCATCTGGCTGAGGTGGCTCTGGAAGCGTTCCGCTATCGTGTAATCAAGTATATCGGAGCTTACGTTGCCGTCATGAATGGAGTTGACGCGATCGCATTCACAGCAGGTGTGGGTGAGAATGACATTCAGGCCAGAAAACTGATCTGTGACGCTTTGGGATATCTGGGAGTCAAAATTGACGATGAGGCCAACAATGTGAGAGGAAAAGAGACGGTGATTTCCACAGCAGACTCTAAAGTAAAAGTGATGTTGATTCCGACCAATGAAGAGCTGGCAATTGCCAGAGAAACGCTGGCGCTTGTAAAATAATGGTTGACAAAAGCCGAAGAAACCGATATAATTCATTAGGTGTGATTAGGAGACTATTATGCTAGTTCATTTGTCAGATATTGTATCTCAGGAGGGGAAATGTCTGAAGACAGAGATTCCTCTTGCGTTGGAGACGATTGTTGCCGTAGGAGATACTTATAAGGTTGTGGAACAGAAGCCGTTGCAGCTGATGATTGTCAATACCGGTGATAAGGTATTGGAGCTGAAGGGTAGGACCGATGTAGTGGTCCGGATTCCTTGTAGCCGTTGTCTGGAAGCAGTAGACTGGAAGTTTTCCCTTGAGATCGAGCGAAAGCTGGATATGAAGCAATCGGAGGAAGATCGGATAAAGAACTTAGATGAAAGTGACTATATCACAGGTATGGATCTTGACGGAGACCGTCTAGTCTGTGATGAGATCCTAATTCAATGGCCTTTGAAGGTTTTGTGTAAGGAAGACTGTAAGGGAATCTGCAGCAAATGTGGTCAGAACCTCAATCACGGAGAATGTGATTGTGAAAAAGGCAGTCTGGATCCGCGTATGGCGGCTATCAGTGATATATTTAGCAAGTTTAAGGAGGTGTAACCTATGTCCATCTGTCCAAAGAATAAAACTTCCAGAGCGAGAAGAGATAAAAGAAGAGCAAACTGGAAAATGAGTGCTCCGAATTTGGTAAAATGCAGCAAATGTGGCGCTTTGATGATGCCTCACAGAGTCTGCAAAGCTTGTGGTTCTTACAACAAGAGAGAGATCATTAAAATGGATGAGGCTTAAATTGTAAAGTGATAGACCTTGCAGGAATGACTGTGAGGTCTATTTTTTTTCATAGGAAACTGCGTTCCAATGAAAAAATAAAACGATCCGCGTGGATCGCACTGCGGCGGAGTGGAGGCTGGTGCTTTCGTCCCGCCGCAGGCGGAGAATCCTGCAAGCAGGATTCTTTTTTATGTAATCGGAAAGGCATTGTCGTGCTAATGCGCAAAAGGTCTTTTCGATTATATAAACGCTTCGCTATGGATGCGCACGCCGCAATAAGGAATCTCACCGCAAAGAGTAAGAAGCTGCCGGTTTACAGAGAGTGGACACTCGTGGTATATTTAGGATTAAATGAATGTTTTTGTATAAAAACAGGATGGTGACGGAGGGAGTGTATGGATACTTGCAAGGTAAGTATTATTGTGCCGGTGTATAAAGTGGAACAATATTTGGGACAATGTATGGACAGTCTGGTTGGACAGACGCTAGAGGAGATTGAGATCATCGCAGTGAATGACGGGAGTCCAGACAATAGTCTAGCGATTCTGCAGGAATACAGGGACAGAGATCCGGAAAAAGTGAACGTATTCTCCATAGAAAATCAGGGAGTCAGCCATGCGAGAAACTATGGGGTTTCCAAGGCAAAAGGGGAGTATCTTCTGTTCGTGGACAGCGATGATTATCTGGAGAAAAATGCCTGTCAAAAGCTCTATGAGCATGCGAAGCTCCACGACAACGATTTGGTTTTGTTTGGGCGCTATAATCTGAGAGAAGGCGGAGAGACGGAAAAATTGTACCTGCCGGTAGTGGAGGATTTTTCCTTGAGAGAATACAAGGAGGAAATGGCACGCTTGTCGCCGTTTCCATGGGATAAATTAATTCGAAGGGAATTGTTTCAGGAGATTGGCGGATTTCCGGAAGGAATCCGTTTTGAGGATTTGCCCGTAGCTCATATGTTGGCTGTCAGCGCGAGGAAGATCGGAGTGGTCTCGGAGTGCTTATATCACTACCGGGTGCAGGCGGGGTTTTTGAACACATTGACAGAGCATACTTTAGATATTGTGACAGCTCTGAAAATTTTAGTCAATTTTTTGAAGGACAAGGGGTTATATCAGGAGTACCACCAAGAGGTGGAATACATCTGTGTACGGCACTGCTGTTATCGGTTTGTGAATCTTAGAAAATTCACAGAGAAAGGAAAACTGGATTTGCAAATGCGCCTGGTTCAATTGGTCTATGACTTTTTGGAATCGGAGTTTCCCAAATGGAGAGAAAATCCCTATGTTCGAAGAAAGATGGCGGTGGGAATGAAACACTTTTTGTTTGTGTGTGAGCGGCCTAAGTTGATGATGAAATTTGTTCAAAAAACAGATGGAAAGTCCATTTTGCGAAAAAAACTTTGGGTTTGGGTGCGGTATTTCCCGTATTTATTACGGAATTAATACGAAAGATTGCGAAAAGATTACAAGTGTGGTATATTTAATAGTGGAACTTTGATAAAGATTCTGTCTACGAAGAAGACGGCAGAGAATCGAAAGAGTTGGGGAGAATGAAATAATTGTTGGAGGAACTATGGAGTCATATAAAATAAGTATTATTGTTCCAGTGTACAATGTGGAGCAATACTTGAGACAGTGTATGGACAGCTTGGTGAATCAGACTCTAGAAGAGATTGAGATCATTGCAGTGAATGATGGAAGTCCTGACGGAAGTCTTGCAATTTTAGAGGAGTATCAGAAGGCATATCCTAAAAAAGTGAAGGTTTTTTCTATAGAGAATCAAGGAGTCAGCCATGCGAGAAATTATGGCTTTTCCAAATCAGCAGGCGAATATCTGCTGTTTGTGGACAGCGATGATTATATTGAGCGGGAGACTTGTGAGCTTTTGTACGCAAAGGCGAAGAGAGATGAGAATGACTTGGTTTTTTTTGCGCGGTACAACGAACAAGACGGAATACGCAAGGAAAATATCACACTGCCATGGAACCAGAATTTTAAACTGATTGATCGGAAATATGAGATGACAAAAATCTCACCGTTTCCTTGGGATAAGTTAATCCGCAGGGAGTTGTTTGCGCAAATCGGCGGATTCCCAGAAGGCATTCGTTTTGAGGATTTGCCCGTGGCTCATATGCTTTCTATGAGTGCCCAGTCTATGGGAGTGGTCCGCAAGTGCCTGTATAACTATCGGATAAGGGGAGGGTTTTTGAGTACTCTCACAGAGGAGACGCTGGACATTGTCACATCTTTGAAGCTGTTGGTGGACTATGCGCGTCAAAGAGAACTTTTGGAAATATACCGAGAGGAGATTGAATACATCTGTGTGCGGCACTGTTATTACCGCTTTCTGACTTTCAAACGTTTTAAGGAGACCGGAAAACTGGATTTGCAGGTACGGCTGATCAACGAGATTTTTGACTTTTTAGATAAGGAGTTTCCCTCCTGGTCTGAGAATCGCTATGTGATTTATTCCATGACAAAAGAGATGAAAGACTTTCTGAGAGTCTGTGATACGCGCAAGAAAATGCTGAATTTTGTGAGGCAGACGGATGGAAAGGGAATGAAAAGAAAAAAGAAGTGGCTCAGAGTGCACTCTCATCGGAGAAAGGTGAAGGAGATCTGGAAGGGATTTTGGGGTTCAGATGAAAAATTAGCTTATCTTGTATCAAAATGTCTTCAGGTGAAAAAACGTGCGCCGAAAATTGTGAAAAAAAAGCTGAGTGTTTTGAGCTACCGGTATTATACGGCATATCTGCTTCGTCACAAGGTAGATGACAAGACAATTTTGATAGAGTCTAAGCATGGAGAAGACCTTGCAGGAAATATGTTCCAGATTCTTAAGGAACTGAAAGATCCGAAATATAAAATGTATCCGGTTTATGTCTCGATGAAAGAGGAGTATATTCCAAAATACAGGGAAGTGCTTCTTCAATATGATATGAAACACTGCATGTTTGTAAAGACAGGCACGAAGACATACAAAAGGTTGTTAGCGACGGCTAAATTTTTGATTACAGACACTAGTTTTCCGCCTTATTATATTAAACGTGAAAACCAGGTTTATCTGAATACTTGGCATGGGACTCCTCTCAAAGCGATGGGACGTATTGTCCCGAATCGGGAGTATGGACTGGGAAATGTTCAGAGAAACTTTTTCATCGCGGATTATCTTCTGTATCAGCAGGAATTTTCTAGAGATATCTTCCTGCGGGATTATATGATCGAACATATTTATCCGGGAAAAATTCTCACCTGGGGGTATCCCAGAAATGTGGCATTTTTCTCCACAGAGAGATATGAGCAGATTCGAAAGGAAATGGGACTTGAGGACAAACAGGTTGTCGTCTATATGCCAACCTGGCGGGGAATGCTGCATAAGAAGGAAAATGCCAAGCAGATTCAGATCCTGGTCCAGCATTTGATGAAGTTGGATAAGATTTTAGATGAGGACCAGATTTTTTATGTGAAGTTGCATCCGTATGTGAAGGAAGGAATCAATCTGGAAGGATTTGCTCACATTAAGGAATTTCCATCTCGGTATGAGACTTATGATTTTCTGAATGCCAGTGATGCACTTGTGACGGATTATTCTAGCATCATGTTTGATTATGCGGTCTCCAACAAAAAGATTATCCTGTTTGTCTATGACAAAGAGGAATACTTAAAAGATCGTGGTCTGTATGTGGACTTGGACGAAATAGGTCTGCCTCAGGCGAAGGGTGTCACAAGGCTTCAGAAGCTTCTCAGGGAGCCAGAATATGATCTGTCTGAGTTCAGAGCAAAATTCTGTCCTTATGACAGAAAGGACAATGCGGTTATGGTCTGTGACGAGTGGATTCGAGGTGTGAGAGGTGAGCTGCCGGTACAGAAAATCTCAAATAATGGAAAAGAGAAAGTGCTTGTCTTTACCCAAAGAGCGGTGGACAGAGCTTTGGTGAAAGAATTGAATGCTCAGGTGCAAAGAGATGGAGAACGAAGAGAGTACTATCTTTCGTTTCCAGGGTATGTCATGAGACAGACAAGTTCTGTGCTGTCAGAGCTGGATCCTAGAATCTATTATTTCCCCATTGAGATCAAAGCAAATTACACGATTTTGGAGCTGATTGCCAGTCAAATTGTATTTCGCTATGATATCGATAAAGGCCCTCTGGCAAAATTGACGAACAGACTGGCTCTGAGAGAATACCAGAAGATATATGGAAGCTATGAGTTTGACAAACTGGTGATTCTCTCCTGTAGGACAAAGCGTCTGTACTGGATTTTGCGCTGTACATCAGATCACAGGATTCTCTGCCTTGGAAGACAGGAAGGATTGTACAATACGGATGAGAGCTTTCGCAGGCAGGTAGATTATCTGCTGAAGCGAAGAGCTGATTTTGAGAGAGTGGTCCTATCTGAGGAACTGGCAAAGAAAAAAGGACTGAAAAAGGATTCTAACATTGTTGTCTGTGATGGAAGAGCTGACTTTGAAGAAATCTGGAGGGAGGAAGAGCGATGAAAGTAGGAGTTGTGACTTTTCACAGTGCTTTTAACTTCGGTGCGACTTTGCAGACCTGGGCTTTGCAGAAGGCTTTGCGGCAGTTGGGTGCAGAGTCCTGCGTGATCAACTATCATCCTAAGGTAATTGATAGTCTATACGATCCTTATGAGGGAAAGAGCGGCTTTGACCGGACGAAACGGCACTGGTATTTGAAGCTGACAGCGCCGGAACGGCTGGTACGTTTTCAGCGGTATTCTGCCTTTCTGAAAAAGAATTTGACTTTGGCTGGAGATTACAAGACTTATGAAGAACTGGAGAAAAATCCTCCCAAGTTGGATGCCTATATTACCGGCAGCGATCAGGTGTGGAACAGTTCTCATATCGGCGGTTATGATCCTGCCTATTACCTGGAATTTGCTCCGGAAGGATCCAGAAAGATATCCTACGGAGCCAGTGTGGGAAAGAACTATGTGCTTCCAGCTTACAAAGAGCAGATCAAAAACGCGCTGAAAGATTACGCCGCAGTTTCTCTGCGGGAGGTCAGTACGACACCGGCGATCGAAAAACTGTCCAAAGTGCCGGTGAAGGTGGTGGCAGACCCTACATTTTTACTTCGCAGAGAAGACTATGACGAGATACGGGTGGACGAGCGGAGAAAAGAAAAGTATATTTTGGTCTACATGATGGAAGAGAACCAGGAGGTAAAAAAACTGGCGAATCGGGTTTCTAAAACGTTGGGGTATCCCATCGTGCAGAGGAGACCGGTAGAAAAATTTGTCAATGAAGTGGAGAGCTGCTATACGGCGACTCCGGGTGAGTTCATCGGTTTGGTGTCCAATGCGGAGTATGTAATCACAAATTCCTTCCATGGCACAGTGTTTTCTCTGATCTACGAAAAACCGTTCATCTCGCTTTTACATTCAGACACAGGAAGTCGTACGGTGGATTTGCTGAGAAATCTGAGAATGGAAGATCACATTGTCTGGGATGAAAAAGAGTTCTATGACATGGAGAAGTTTCAGATTCGAAACGTGGAGGAACTTCGGGCAAGGATTGCCAAATTGAGAAAAGATTCCCGTCAGTATCTGGGGGAATCTCTTGGGTTATTAGAGCCGGATAAAGAAAAGGTAGATTGTCCGACGGGAATTTTGAAAGAAGAGTGCTACGGCTGTTATGCCTGCAAGGAGATCTGTCCTAAGGATGCAATTTCCATGGAAACGGATGAGGAGGGTTTTTACTACCCTTCAGTTGACCATGAAAAATGTATTTCCTGCGGTTTGTGCCAGAAAGTCTGTATTCGGCTGGCGGAGCATTTCCCGCAGGAGATTTTGCAGCCAAAGGTCTATGGGGCTGTGAATAAAGATATGTCTGCTAGAATCGAGAGCTCATCCGGTGGAGTTTTCCCTGAGTTGGCCAGATATATCATCGAAGAGAAGAGTGGCTATGTGGTTGGAGTCCGCTGGGATGAGCAGATGAGGGCTGTGGCGGATATTGCCCATACGATAGAGGAAGCGATGGCTTTTCGTGGCTCAAAATATGTGAAAAGCGAGTTGAAGGATATTTGGCCAAGGATCAAAGACTTATTGGACAGAGGAGAGACCGTATTGTATAGTGGGCTTCCGTGTGAGTGCGCGGCACTTCAATCTTATCTTCGAAAGCCCTACGAGAATTTGTATGTCTGTGAGATTCTCTGCCATGCAGCTCCCTCGCCTAAGATTCTCAGAAAATATCTGGATTACCTTGAGAATAAATTTAAATCGAGAATCGTTGATGTGACTTTTCGAGATAAAAGTGAGACAGGGTGGCTGATTCACCGCACACAGCTGGTGGTAAAGTTTGAGAATGGCCAGGTTCTGAGAGTGAATGCAAGGAAGAATAACTATTTCAGGGCATTTTTGAATGATTATATTTCTCGGGAGTGCTGTAATCACTGTGAGTATGTCTATGATCACAGGAAGGGAGATCTGACAATCGGAGATTTCTGGGGAATTCAGTATCTGATGCCGGAACTCTTTGATGATAAAGGGGCGAGCTGTGTTCTTATGCATAACAAGAAGGGTGAAGAGCTTTGGAAAGCGATTTCAGATAAATTTGATGTCCGGCAGAGCAGTATGCAGGATGTCTTTGCCAAAAATCACCGTTGTCCGTCGCCATATCACAGTATTCGGGATGAGATTTTTGACCTGATGGATGAGAAACCAATTAACTCTCTTTTGAGAGAGTATAATGACTTAAAGAATTAAATATTGATTTTTGATCTTATCTCTAGTATCATGTGGGATAGAGTATCTGGGAAGAGTGAAAAACCTTCGGAGAAGATCAACAAATGACAGGAGGGATAAGATGTCAGAGCCAGTGAAAATAGTTATGGATGCCATGGGTGGAGACTTTGCACCGGCTGAGCCGGTGAAAGCGGCTGTGGCGGCTGTGCGGGAGAAAGACAATATACAGGTTATCCTGACAGGTAAGCGGGAGCTCATCGAACAGGAGTTGTCAAAGTATGAGTATCCGGGGGAGAAGATTCAGATTGTTCATACCTCGGAGGTTATTGAAACCGCGGAACCGCCAGTGATGGCCATCCGCAAAAAGAAAGATTCTTCCATTGTGGTCGGAATGCAAATGGTGCGCCAGGGAGAAGCCGACGCATTTGTGTCTTCAGGGAGCAGTGGAGCGATTCTGGTGGGCGGTCAGGTGATCGTGGGCAGAATTAAAGGGGTAGAACGTCCGCCGTTGGCACCACTGTTGCCTACCAAGAAGGGAGTTTCTCTGTTGATTGACTGTGGCGCCAACGTAGATGCACGTTCCTCTCATCTTGTTCAATTCGCGAAGATGGGCTCTATTTACATGGAGAATGTCGTGGGGATTCAGAATCCCCGGGTGGCTATTGTGAACAATGGAGCAGAGGAAGAGAAAGGAAATGCCTTGGTCAAGGAGACGTTTCCGCTGCTCAAAGAATGCAGAGGAATTAACTTTATCGGCAGTATCGAAGCGAGGGATATCCCAGACGGCTATGCGGATGTGATTGTCTGTGAAGCTTTCGTGGGAAACGTGATTCTGAAGTTGTACGAAGGAGTCGGGAGTACTCTGATTTCTCAGATTAAGCAGGGGTTGATGACAAATTTGCGCAGTAAAATTGGAGCATTGTTGGTAAAACCGGCACTGAAAGAAACTCTAAAAACTTTTGATGCCAGTGAACATGGGGGGGCACCGCTTTTAGGACTAAGAGGCTTGGTGGTGAAGACTCATGGAAGCGCGGTTGCGGTGGAGCAAAAAAACGCAATTTTTCAGTGCCTTCAATTTAAAGAACAACAGATCAATGAAAAAATTCAAGAGCATATCAATGATATCTAAGAAGGGAGATAGGAAAGAGTGGAACTTGAAAAACTTAAGATGATTATTGCGGATGTTCTGAATGTAGACACTGCGGAAATCACAGAGGATACCACTTTTGTGGACGATTTGGGAGCGGATTCTCTGGATATTTTTCAGATTATCATGGGAATCGAAGAAGAGTTTGATGTGGAGATAGACAATGACGCTGCTGAGCGGATTGTCACAGTGGGAGATGCGGCAGAGGCAATCAAGAATGTGATGTGACAGTGCCGCCAAAGAGTACGGTATTTAGAATGTTGAGAGTTAAGGGGCTTGCCGCATGGATGGACATGCTGTAAAGCCCCACGTTTTATGAGAGGGATTAAAATGAAAATGACAGAGACTTTAAAAGAATTAGAAAAAGAGTTGGGATATCAATTTCGGGATATCAATCTGCTCAAGCAAGCCGTTACACATAGTTCTTATTCCAATGAGAAAAACATGGGAAAATTGGGGTGTAATGAGAGACTGGAATTTTTGGGGGATGCGGTGCTCGAGGTAATCAGCAGTGAATTTTTGTATCAGAAATTTCCCATTCTCCAGGAGGGGGAGTTGACAAAGAAACGGGCAAGTATGGTCTGTGAGCCAACGCTTGCGCTGTGCGCCAGGGAGATTCGTCTGGACAACTATCTGCTTTTAGGACATGGGGAGGAGAACACTGGCGGGAGAAAGAGAGATTCCATTGTATCGGATGCTTTGGAGGCGGTCATAGGCGCTATATATCTGGACGGTGGACTTGCTAGTGCGAAAGAGTTTATCTTAAAGCATGTGCTGAATGATATGGAACATAAACAGCTCTTTTACGATAGCAAGACTATCTTGCAGGAGATTGTGCAAGAGCATGGAAATAATCCGGTATCTTACCAGCTGATTCGGGAGGATGGGCCAGACCACAACAAGATTTTTACTGTGGAGGTCAGAGTGAAACAGGAAGTGTTGGGTGTAGGACAAGGACATACAAAAAAAGCGGCAGAGCAGGCAGCGGCTTATCAGGCGGTGATGGCGCTGAGAAAAACGAAGGTGAAGTATGTATCTAAAAAACATTGAGGTATATGGGTTTAAGTCTTTTGCCCAGAAGATAAATTTTGAATTCCACAATGGGATTACAGGAATTGTCGGGCCGAATGGCAGTGGAAAGAGTAACGTGGGAGATGCGGTCAGATGGGTTCTGGGTGAACAGAGTGCAAAGCAGCTTCGAGGCGGAAACATGCAGGATGTCATCTTTTCAGGTACAGAGAATCGTAAACCTTTGAGTTATGCTTCCGTGTCGATCACTTTGGATAATGGAGACAGAAAACTCCCCGTGGACTACAAGGAGGTTACAGTCACCAGAAGGCTGTACCGTTCTGGTGAGAGCGAGTATCTGATGAACGGGAGCAGTTGTCGTCTGAAAGATATTCAGGAGCTTTTTTATGATACCGGAATTGGAAAAGAAGGGTATTCTATCATTGGGCAGGGACAGATTGATAAGATCCTGAGTGGAAAACCTGAGGAGAGAAGGGAACTGTTCGATGAGGCGGCGGGAATCGTAAAATTTAAGAGAAGGAAAAATACGACTCTGAAGAAGCTGGAGGAAGAAAAACAGAATCTGGTGAGGGTCACAGATATTTTAAGTGAGCTAGACCGGCAATTAGGACCATTGGAGAGGCAGTCTGAGACTGCCAAGATTTATTTGGAACAAAAATCCAGGTTGAAGGAAAAGGAAGCCGGACTTTTCTTGCTGGAGATGGAAGAGATTGACGAGCAGCTTCAGGAAAAAAAACAGAAGAAATCCCTGACAGAAGAGCAGCTTCAAAAGACACAAGAGTCTTATGGTCAGGTAAAGGAAGAGTACGAGGAACTAGAACAGAAACTGCAAAAATTGAATACCCGGATTGAGCAAATCCGAGAGGAGACACAGCAGGATGCTCTGAGAAGGCAGCAGCTGGAAGGGCAGGTAGAGGTGCTCAAAGAACAGATTCACGGAGCAAAGCAAAATGAAGAGCACTACAAGTCCAGAAAAATTTCCATATTGTCGGACACGGAAAAACGCCAATGTGAGTTAGAGAGTTATCAGCAGGAGCGTTCTAGTCTAAAAGGTGAGTTTGTACAGATTCAAGAAAGGCAGTTGAAAGAAGAAGTGCGCCTGCGCCAGATGGCAGATCAGATCGAGGCTTGTGTCAAGGCTGTGGAAGAAGGAAAGAATGAGATTATTGAGGTGTTGAACAGCAGAGCCAATACCAAGGGGAAGGTACAGCGGTTTGACACCATGCTAGAGCAGATCAACATCCGAAGAGCGCAGCTAAATCAGCAGAAACTGGCTTTGAAAAGTGAGGAAGCACAGCAGGACAAGGAGCTGACCCGGGCAAGAGTTCAGTATCAGGAGATTGAAAAAAAGATTCAAAATTACCAGCAGGAACAGGAGAAGAAAAATTCTGAACTGAAGGCACTGCAGGAAAACTTGGAGAATCAAAAGAGACAGCTAGAGGTGGGGAATGCCACTTACCACAGAGAGGCGTCGAGACTGGAATCCCTGATGAATCTGACAGAGCGTTACGACGGCTATGGCAACAGTATTCGACGTGTGATGGAGCAGAAGAGGCGCGTGCCGGGTATTCAAGGCGTTGTGGCAGACCTGATTCAGGTGGAGAAGGATTACGAGATAGCCATCGAGACAGCTTTGGGAGGCAGTATTCAAAATATTGTGACTGATCATGAGCAGACGGCAAAACAGATGATTGCTTTCTTAAAGAAGAATCGCTATGGACGGGCTACCTTTCTGCCGCTGACCAGTATTGGCGGCAGAGGCAGCTTTGGTCCGAGGGAAGCGCTTGCAGAGCCCGGCGTGCTGGGAATTGCCAGTGATTTGGTGACGGTGGGAAAAGGCTATGAGAATCTGGCCAGTTATCTTTTAGGAAGGACCTTGGTGGTAGACCATATCGACCATGCGATTGCCATCGGGAAAAAGTACCGTCACAGTCTGAGAATGGTGACTATTGAGGGAGAATCCTTAAACCCTGGGGGTTCTATGACAGGAGGCGCCTTTCGAAACAACAGCAATCTTCTGGGACGAAGGAGAGAGATCGAAGAGCTGCAAGCTTGTGTGGAACGGCTGAAAGAAGAGATGAAGGATCTCCAAAAAACGATGGAAGGCAGCCGTGAGCGGAGAAATCAGCTTCGAGATGAGCTGGCCGGGTTAAAAGAACTGATGCAGGAACAGTGTCTGCTGGAAAACACTGTGCGGATGGAAATTCAGCAGAAAGAAGAAAAACAACGGGAAATTTCCCGGGGTTATGAACAGATCAGGCAGGAAGGCGGAGATATTCTCCAACAGATCAAAGAGGTGGAGGAGAATAAGAGTGCGATTGCCGCTAAGCTGGAAGAGTCCAAACAGGACGAAAAAAAATTGGAGGAGTTTATCGAGATACGTCAAAAGCAGCTGGAACGGTGGCAGGAAGAAGAAGCTTCCGTCAGCCGATGCTTGGAGGAGATTCGCATGGAGGCTTCTGCTCTGGGACAGAAGAAGGATTTTGCTGCCAGGAATATTTCTCGTGTGGAAGAAGAACTGAACAGATTGGCATTGGAATTAAAAGAGGTGGAGGAACATCTGGCTGGGGATGCCCTGGATATAGAGGAAAAAGAAAAGAATATCCAAAAGATACGTGAGACGATCGTTCAGACCCGGCAAAGTGAGGAAAGCCAAAAAGCTGTGATGGATGGATGCTTGAAAGAAAAAGAGGACACGATGGCTGTACATAAATCTTTCTTTGAGAAGCGGGATGAGCTGTCAGGGCAGATGAATTTGTTGGACAAAGAGGTTTTCAGGCTCAATCAGCAGCTAGAGAAGTTAGAAGAGTCCCAGGAGCAAAAGATCGCTTATATGTGGGAGGAATATGAGATCACACCCAACAGTGCCTATTCTTACCGTCAGCAGGAGGAGATATCCGCCGCCGCCGTCAAGAAAGAGATCGCAGTGATCAAGGAGAAGATACGAAAACTAGGCACCGTCAATGTCAATGCCATTGAGGATTACAAAGAACTGAAGGAGAGGCATACGTTTCTGTCAGATCAATATAAGGATTTGGTTCAGGCAGAGGCCACACTTCAAGGAATTATCCAGGAATTAGATGAAGGGATGCGCAGACAGTTCGCTGAGAAATTTAAGGAAATACAAAGAGAGTTTGACAAGGCGTTTAAAGATCTGTTTGGCGGCGGCAAAGGTACGCTAGAGCTGATGGAAGAGGAAGATATTTTGGAAGCTGGGATTCGGATTATCTCTCAGCCGCCCGGGAAAAAACTTCAAAATATGATGCAGTTGTCAGGTGGAGAGAAAGCTCTCACGGCGATTGCGTTGCTGTTTGCAATTCAAAATTTGAAACCTTCGCCTTTTTGTCTTTTGGATGAAATTGAGGCGGCTTTGGATGACTCCAATGTGGGCCGATTTGCCGGTTATCTGAAAAAGTTGACGAAAAACACGCAGTTTATTATAATTACACATAGACGCGGCACTATGGGAGCAGCAGACCGGTTATATGGTATAACCATGCAAGAAAAAGGTGTTTCTACTTTGGTGTCGGTAGATCTGGTGGAAAAAGATCTGGACAAATAGGAGGAAAGCGATGGGAGAAGAAAAGAAAGGTTTTTTTAAGAGGTTGGTGAGCGGTTTGTCTAAGACAAGAGCTAACATCGTCTCTGGCATTGACTCGATTTTCAGCGGTTTTTCCAGCATAGATGAGGATTTTTATGAGGAAATTGAGGAAATTCTCATCATGGGGGATTTGGGAATCAACGCCACCACATCGATTATAGAAAATCTGAAAAAGCAAGTGGAGGAAAAGAGAATTAAAGACCCTGCGGAGTGCAAAAAGCTGCTGATCGACAGCATCAAGCAGGAGATGACTGTGGGAAATACAGAGTATGAGTTTGAGAACCGCAAATCCGTGATTCTGGTGATTGGAGTCAATGGGGTGGGAAAGACGACTTCTGTGGGAAAGCTGGCGGGTAAACTAAAAGATCAAGGGAAAAAAGTGATCTTAGCTGCGGCTGATACGTTCCGTGCGGCGGCTGGGGAGCAGCTTATACAGTGGGCGAA
>UMCH01063403.1_pt1 | contig 14349 bp, 10 predicted proteins | sample 1964201 | NCBI WGS metagenome assembly UMCH01 (sample SAMEA4835965, study PRJEB28245) | human gut metagenome | biome: gut microbiome; material: fecal sample | place: Denmark | collected 2008 | reverse complement strand
ACGACGTGATTCATGACGTTCTGTACCAATAATGGCCAAACCACCGGCAGCTTTCACTTCTGCGCTCAGCTTAATATCGGTACCACGACCAGCCATGTTCGTAGCAATAGTTACCGTAGAACTCTGACCTGCTTTCGCTACAATCTCAGCTTCCTTCTGGTGTAACTTCGCATTCAAAACATTATGCTCAATCTTACGCAAGGTAAGCATCTTACTCAACATTTCTGAAATTTCTACTGAAGTAGTACCTACCAACACCGGACGACCAGCCTGTACCATCTTCTCAATTTCTTCGATTACGGCTTTATATTTCTCACGTTTCGTTTTATAAACGCGGTCGTTCATATCGATACGAGCAATCGGACGGTTTGTCGGAATCACCACTACATCCAGCTTATAGATATCCCAGAACTCTCCAGCTTCTGTTTCTGCAGTACCGGTCATACCTGACAACTTATGGTACATACGGAAATAGTTCTGCAAGGTGATCGTTGCAAAGGTCTGTGTAGCAGCTTCTACCTTCACGCCTTCCTTGGCTTCTACAGCCTGGTGCAAACCATCGCTCCAACGACGGCCATCCATGATACGTCCAGTCTGTTCGTCGACAATCTTTACCTGACCATCCATTACCACATAGTCCGTATCTTTTTCGAACATGGTATATGCCTTCAACAGCTGGTTAATGGTGTGTACGCGTTCTGCTTTAATAGCGTAATTGGTCATCAACTCATCTTTCTTAGCCAGACGTTCTTCATCAGACAGCCCTTTCTGATTTTCAAGTTCAGACAACTGAGCTGCAATATCAGGAAGAACGAACAAGGTAGGATCTTGTGAGTTACCAGTAATCAGGTCTACACCTTTATCTGTCAAATCTACACTCTTCAGTTTTTCATCGATCACAAAATACAAAGGTTCTACCGCTTCCGGCATACGCTTGTTATTCTGTTCCATGTAGATTTCTTCTGTCTTCAGCATACCAGCCTTGATACCAGGCTCACTCAGGAACTTAATCAACGGTTTGTTTTTAGGCAATGCCTTGTGGCTACGGAAAAGAGCGAGGAAACCAGCTTCCTGATCTTCCTTCTTATCTGAAGCAATCAAACGTTTGGCATCGGCCAGATACTGAGTAGCCAGTTTACGTTGTGCTTCTACCAGACGTTCTACCAACGGACGAAGTACTTCAAATAATTGCTGGTCGCCTTTAGGTACCGGACCTGAAATAATCAACGGTGTACGTGCATCGTCAATCAATACTGAGTCCACCTCATCGACAATGGCATAATTATGCTTGCGCTGTACCAAATCCTTCGGAGAAACGGCCATATTATCACGCAAATAATCGAAACCGAATTCATTGTTGGTACCAAAAGTAATATCTGCCATATACGCACGACGACGAGCTTCAGAGTTAGGCTGATGCTTATCGATACAATCTACGCTCAGGCCATGGAACATATAAAGCGGACCCATCCATTCAGAGTCACGTTTTGCCAAATAATCGTTGACAGTTACTACGTGTACGCCATTACCCGTCAAGGCATTCAGGAACACCGGAAGCGTTGCTACCAAAGTCTTACCTTCACCGGTTGCCATTTCCGCAATCTTACCCTGATGCAACACCACACCACCAAACAACTGTACATCGTAATGTACCATGTTCCAGGTCATTTCGTTTCCACCTGCTTTCCAATGGTTCTTCCAGATAGCCTTGTCACCTTCAATGCGAACAAAGTCACGTCCCTGTGCAGCAAGTTCACGGTCAAAATCACTGGCAGTCACTTCCAGTTCTTCATTTTCTGACAAACGGCGAGCCGTATCTTTTACAATAGAAAAAGCAGTCGGTAACACTTCACTAAGTGCTTTCTCATATTTTTCCAAGACTTCTTTCTCCAACTTATCAATTTGAGAGAAAATAGCCTCACGTTTTTCAAGGTCAGTAGATTCAATCGTAGCTTTCAGCTCTTCAATCTTTTTATTTTCCTCTGCGGCTGAATCCTTGATAAACTTCTTCAGTTCTTCTGTTTTCGCACGTAGTTCATCGTTCGTCAACTTGGAAATTTCCGGATAAACGGCTTTTACCTTTTCTACCCACGGCTGAATTTCCTTCATGTCACGAGACGCCTTGTTTCCGAACAGCTTGCTTATAAATTCATTAAATCCCATTGTATATTTCTTTTTTATTATTTACTAATTAATTATTTTTTATCCTACCGCTACAAAGATAGGTAAATTGTGAATTATTCGCATATTATTTATTTACGAATATTAATCATTGGAGCCTCCGAACAAGCATTTGGCGCTCGTATGCGCATGAAATGAGCTAAAGTGGGTACAATTGAAGTAATTTTTACCGGAGAATAAAGTTTTTCAGGCTTTACATCAAATCCCATAAACACAAGCGGAGCCGCAGTATACGCTTCACGAACCACTTCTATCTTCTGAGAATATTCATTGACCACGGACCATCCCGGCATTACTTCAACATAAATATCGCCCGAGCAATTTGGATTATATGTATTTCGAATTTTTCCAATCTTCGGAGTCCAGGCTCCCAAAAGTAAGCGCTGTGCTGAATAAGCATTCTGTACCCCACTCATTTGCACCACAAATTCAGAGGAGCGCGTCATCACTTCCACCAAATTCAGCTTGCGCTCTTCTATCAGTTTGTGATTCAAATAAATTTGTCGGTCATAATACGTTTCCACATATTGGCCTTGCCCATAAAGAGCCATTAAATACATGTTCAGCAAAGCCGCACAACGCTTTATGTGAAATTCTCCACCCGGAATCTTGTATTTAACCGGGTCTACTGGTTCCGGATCGGTATAACCTGTAGAAGTAATAAAGAATAATGTATTACGAAGCCCGATCTTACGGTCTATCAAATCCAACAAATCTCCAATACTGTTATCCAGACGGACATACATGTCCTGTATTTCCATCGCATACTCCGTATTGGGCTTGTGATCATAATTTCCTGCATAATAAGACAATGTCAATAAATCCGGAGCTGCATCCTGCCCGATTTGCGTATTGCTTAAGCATGCGTTTACCAGACGGTTTACCTCGTCATTTATATATGGACTTGTCTTAAACTTTTTATATTTATCCAGACGTTCATCCGAGAAATTATGCTTAAAGCTAAGCTGCTTGGTTTCAGTAGTGATATACTGATAAGAAGTTACTGGCAAATAAGGAAGCCACTCCAAATTATTGATGCGAAAATCAAGTCCTTCCTTATCATTATAATTGCTTACCCACAATGGGCAATCTCCATAGTAAGTCGTGCCAGCCCACTTTCCGGTTTCATCATTCAGCCAGAATGCACCATTTGCTGCATGCCCGGCAGCCAAGACAGCCATTTCACGAGTCGGTGCAATAGAATAAACTTCAGCCCGCCCCTGAGTAGCGACCTTCAGTTCATCCGACAAGGTGGAACAACGCAACAACTTAGCAGAAGAGCTTTCCGATGTGTATACCCCCATAAAATCCTGGTCATCTACCGATTTTATAATCCGTAAAGACCCACGGTCCATCCAGCGGTTAGAAGGAATACCATTATAATAAGGTGTAGTACCTGTATAAATCGAAGCCGTAGCAGACGAACGGTCTACATTGATAAAATCATATTCCGCATTGGTATATATACGTCCCTCTTTTAAAAGACGCTTAAATCCTCTCTCCCCATACAATGCCGAAAAAGCTTCTATGTAGTCTGCCCTCAGCTGGTCAATCGTCAACCCCACCACCAATCTTGGGACTGGAGAAGGAGCTTGCGCCTGAATTCCAGAGATGACAAATACAGTCAATAAAGATGTCAGTATACGTTCTTTCATTACTTTTTATTCAATACTAATACATGGCTTGCAGCATTTACCAGCAAACCGAGTGCCAAAGGTAATACTGTTAAATTAAAATCTTGCGGTAAAAACGGGAATAACGCTATAAAAAGTGTTAAATACACGAGATTGCAAGTATGATACAAGTCTTTTTTATGTTTTAACTCACGATAAATCATAAAAGGCAGGTAAAACAATGGTAACGGATTAAACAAAACCAGCAACCAGTTTGAACCTACAGTCGGATGAGAAGAGACGAAAAACAGAAAAGCAATAATACAGCCGGCTATTCCTTGAGCTGCATACAATAACATATCCCATCCCCAGAAAATCGTTTGCTTCTTCCACTGAAAGAACCCGATAATCACATTCAAAAGCAAAAACAAAGTAGCAGCTACCATCGGACTTATTCCCCAGGAAGATTCTGTTTCCAGCTCCGCATCCACAATCTTTTCCTCACGCAAGACCAAAGGCCGTCTACCTCCGTCTGGAGTCTGAATGTATGCATCCTGAGCAAAATAACGCATATAAAACGGAGCAAACATTTGCTGCCTAATATCTATCGGCTTATCAGCTTCCGCTCCAAGACACAAATCTATACCTAATTCATCCCACGGAGAGCCTTTGGTAAATTCATGCACAATCTCTCTAAACGTTTTATGCCAATTTACAGAAGGATACACGACTTTTCCCTGAATGCTTCTTTCTATCTGATCACGAGCACGGGTCGTACAATTATCATAAAAATAATTATAACGATAAATCCTGTTTTCCGGAAGATAATTATCCTGAAGCAATTTCAGCAACGACATTTTCTCCGAATATGTCAAATTCAGGACCTGCTGATAAACCGAAGACCCCCTGAATGCATATTCCGATTCAAAATAAGGATAAGGTGTAATTCCTAACTGATAATCTGTTTCACCTTTTACAAAGCGATATACAAAATGCGGCGTATTGAAACTAAACATACCATAATTAAATACCAGGTCTACTCCTCTGGAAAAATTCTGATAACGAATAGCTGTATGACCAAAAAGTGCATAGATTTCATTACCCGGCGCACAAGTCAGCAAACTAAACTGAATACTATCGGTTTGCGGCATTTTTTCCATATTATCCGAGATTTCTCCCCTAACCTTCACCGGAGAGAAAAGGCAACTTATCAAGACCACCCAACACAGAAAAACAAATTTCCTTTTCATAAACAAACACAAATATCAACCAGACACCAACACATGCTGAAGTATCTGAATAATTCATAATATTTTTTCCGCATGCAAAAATACACGGATTCTAGCATAAGAGCGAAATAAATAATCAGTTTTATTGATGTGCATATCCAAAATTTTGTCTTACTTTGCAGGCGAAACAAAGAAAGAAAACGTGAATCTAGTAATTGATATTGGTAATACTGTAGCAAAACTGGCAGTATTTGATGGTGACAAAGTGGTGGAAGTGCTAAGAGGGTCCAATCATTCACTGGACTGGCTGTCGATGTTATGCAACAAATACCCGATTGAAAGAGGTATTATCGCATCAGTTATCACACTCAGCAACACCATACGACGCCAATTGGCGGGAGTTCCATTTGAAATCATTGAACTGGACTATCAGACTCCTATCCCAATCCGTAATTTATATAAAACACCTGAAACCTTAGGGATGGACCGACTGGCGGCCGTAGTGGGTGCCAACTACCTTTCACCAGGGAAAAACCTGCTGGTGGTAGACGCTGGAACCGCGCTGACCTATGAATTTATAGATGCAGAAGGAAACTATTGGGGAGGAAATATCTCGCCGGGGATATATACCCGCTTCAAAACGTTGAATGCCTGCTGCGACAAACTTCCTTTAATTGAAAGAAAAGGCGAGACACCCGAGTTTGGATTTGACACGGAGACTGCAATCCGTGCCGGAGTTATCAGAGGTATAGAATTCGAAATCATCGGCTACATCACCCTGCTGCAAAAGAAATATCCCGACCTTTTGGTTTTTTTAACTGGAGGAGATAAATTTTCTTTTGATACAAATTTAAAAAGTATCATCTTTGCAGATAGATTTTTAGTATTGAAAGGTTTAAACAGAATATTGAATTATAATGTTAAGTAAGAAAATACTTGTTGGTTCATGGCTTTTAGCTAGCTCTACAGTGGTGTGCGCGCAAATAAGCACTAACTCACCTTATACACGTTATGGACTTGGGGACATGTTCGACCAGAGCTTTACAAACAATGCAGCAATGGGAGGAGTAGGTTATGCACTCCGGACACCCGAGCATATAAATGCCATGAATCCAGCTTCTTATACGGCTGTCGATTCTCTTTCTTTTATTTTTGATGCCGGAATGTCTTTAAAAAGTTCCAACTTTCAGGAAGGGAAATACAAAGCCAATGCCAAGAACTCCAGCTTCGACTATATCGGAATGCAGTTTCGCTTGCACCCCAGACTGGGTATGACGATTGGATACACTCCTTTTTCTACAGTGGGATATAACTTTACCCGTTCAAAAGAAATAGAAAATAGCAGCGACGTTACTATATCTAATAACTTTTACGGAGACGGAGGGTTGCAGCAGATTTTTGGAGGTATTGGATTCAAGATTCTGGATAATTTATCTATCGGTGCTAATATCGGTTATTTATATGGTAAGCTCAATTACCAGACGACAGCCAGTCTCAGCAACGGTGGCGACCAAACCATAACCTACAATACGGTATCTATCAGCAGTTATAATGCAAGCTTTGGTCTTCAATATACCCAGCCGATAAACAAACAAAATGAATTGACTTTAGGTCTTACCTATAGTTTAGGACATACCCTAAACGGACATGATACCCAAGGAACACAGATTACTAACGGAACTAATTATTCTGTCGTAAACCAGCAACAAATAGATGACTCTTACGGAATACCTCATATATATGGAGGAGGTTTAGCCTGGAAACATAAAAAGAATCTGACAGTAGAAGTGGATTATACACTGCAAAAATGGAGCGGAGTAAAATACAACAATCGGACAGATTTATACCAAAACCGCTCTAAAGTAGCTATCGGAGCTGAATTTTTACCCAAGGAGTTTGGAAGAAGCTATTTTAGCCGCATACGCTATAGAGCAGGTGCTTATTATGCAAACTCGAATCTTCAAATTCCAGTGTCACAAAATATGATAGACGGTCCTAAAGAATATGGTGTCAGCGTCGGATTAGGTTTACCGTTAAAGCTATACCAACGAAACAGCGTATTAAGTATTACCGGACAATACATCCATGCCAATCCTTCTGTAAGCGACATGCTATCGGAAAACCGATTTGTCTTGAAAATTGGATTGACATTCAACGAACACTGGTTCATGAAATGGAGAGTAAATTAATATGAAAATAAACACAATGAACAACTAATCTTACATACGATGAAAATGAAAATGTTTACAATGCTGTGTGCTTTATCTTTAGGTACTACAGCTGTTTTCGCTCAAAAAGGAGTAGAAGACGGTTCTCGTTTCGGACATGGAGAAGACAGTCTCCGTTGCTTGCAGAACATCAGTATTTACAGTGAATACGTAAAAACTGACAACTTTACGGACGCATACAAGCCATGGATGGCTGTATTTACAGAAGCTCCTTTGGCTCAGGTAAGTACTTATACTAACGGAGCCAAAATCTTGCGCGCTTTAATTGCCAGTTCAAAAGACGGAGCACAACAGAAAAAGTATCTTGATGAACTGATGGCCGTACACGACCAACGTATCAAGTATCTTGACGGGCTTAACAAGCTGGTAAGAACTCCGACCACAAAAGGCTCTATCCTCGGAATGAAAGCCCACGATTACATTGCGTTCTCCGGAGCAAACATAGATATAAATAAGGCTTATCAGATGGTCAAAGAAGCTGTTGACCTGGAAAAGGCAGCCTCAGATTATTTCATGTTCCAGGATTTGATGGATATTTCTGCCCGCAAATTGAAGAGCGATGACACTCACAAGGAACAGTTCATCCAAGACTACCTGACTGCTTCAGGCTATGCCGATGAAGCTTTGAAAGCTGCGACAAAAGAAAGAGACAAAAAGCTGTTGAAAACAGCAAAAGACAATGTGGATGCATATTTCATCAACAGTGGTGCAGCAAGTTGTGAAAACCTGCAGGCTATCTATGGTCCGAAAGTAAGCCAGAACAAGACAAATCTGGATTACTTGAAACAGGTTATCAACGTTATGCAGATGTTGAAATGTACAGAAGAAGAAGCTTATTTCGTTGCTTCCGAAGCTGCTCATGCCATTGAACCTACAGCCGCTACCGCAGCAGGATGCGGATACATGTATTACAAGAAAGGTGACATGGATAAGAGTGTGCAATATTTTGACCAGGCCATTGAACTGGAACAGGAAGCAGACAAAAAAGCGGACTATGCATATAGCGCAGCAGTAGTATTGTTCAGCAAAAAACAGTTGAGCAAAGCTAAACAGTATGCCAACAAAGCCATTTCCATCAATGGAAATTATGGAAAAGCTTACATTCTGATTGCACAAATGTACGCATCAAGCCCGAACTGGAGCGATGAAGCTGCGTTGAACAAATGTACTTACTTTGCAGCTATCGATAAATTACAGCGCGCAAAAAGCGTAGACCCAAGCATAGCAGAAGAAGCTCAGAAGCTGATTAATACATACGCCGCACACACTCCGAAAGACGAAGACCTCTTCTTCCTTGGCTTGAAGAAAGGTAACTCTGTAACAATCGGTGGATGGATTGGTGAAACAACAACCATCAGATAAGTATATGTCAATCAGACTTAAAGAACACATATATAAATTATTTATCAACATAACAGTTGCCACATGGGCAACTGTTATGTTTCTTTTTGTTCCTGCATGCGGGAGCAAAGAAAAACCTACTGCTGCAGCCGTAAAAGAAGGAGATTCTCTTCCCGACATGCGTACTACAGGAGTAACTACCCTCGTATCTGACTCAGGAATGATCCGATACAAAATAATTACGGCAGAATGGCTTATCTACAGCCATCGGAATCCTCCATTCTGGGCTTTTGAAAGAGGAATCTATCTGGAAAAATTCGACAGTCTCTTCCATGTAGATGCAAGCATCAAGGCAGATACGGCTTATTATTACGAGCCTAAAAAACTTTGGGAGCTGCGTGGAAATGTCCATATTCAAAGCCAGCGAGGCGATAAATTCGACACAGAGCTGATGTTCTGGGACCAGGATAAAGAAAAAATCTATTCAGACCGGTTTATCCGTATTGAACAAGTGGATAAGATATTGACGGGATACGGTTTTGAATCCAACCAGCAGATGACCGAATACCAGATATATAACAATACGGGCATTTTTACCGTTGAAGACAATGCTGTCCAGGCAGACAGTACACAAACTTCCAAATAAAACTATTAGTATGGAGCTTATCATCCAACTACTTATATCTATGGTGTTTTCAGCCTATTTTTCAGGTATGGAAATCGCCTTTGTTTCTTCCAACAAATTACGTTTTGAAATGGAAAAGACGAACAATGTATCGTCTTATATCCTTTCCGTATTCTACCGGCACTCTAATAATTTCATTTCTACCATGCTGGTAGGAAACAACATTGCATTGGTCATCTATGGTATTTTGATGGCTCAACTTATTGAACATTATATACTTGCAGATGTGATTTCAAATCAGGCACTGCTTGTTCCTATAGAAACCGTAATTTCCACATTGATTATTCTTGTCACCGGAGAATTTCTTCCCAAAACACTCTTCAAGATTAATCCCAATGCTACTCTGAAATTTTTCAGCGTGCCTACATTTGCATGCTACATCATACTCTACCCTATCAGCCGTTTTTCATCGTTGCTTTCAAGCGGTATTCTTCATCTTGTGGGGGTAAAGACAAACAAAGAAGACCGAGAAAAGGCTTTTACAAAAGTCGATTTGGATTACTTTATCCAAAGTAGTATCGAAGAAGGCAAAGAGGGAGAAGAAATAGACAATGAAATCAAGATATTCCGCAACGCACTTGATTTCTCCAATGTCAAAATACGTGACTGCATGATTCCACGAACGGAAATCATAGCTGTAGATTTTGATACTCCGCTCACTGAACTTAAAAAGGTATTTATTGAAAATGGTATCAGCAAGATAATCGTTTACAAAGGAAATATCGACAACATTGTGGGATACATCCATTCATCTGAAATGTTCCGGGGAGCCAGTGAATGGCAAAATGGTATCCGAAGCATACCTTTTGTGCCGGAAACAATGGCCGCCCACAAGCTTATGCGGATTTTCAAACAGCAAAAACGTTCGCTGGCCGTAGTAGTAGATGAATTCGGTGGTATTTCAGGCATTGTCGCCTTGGAAGATTTAGTAGAAGAAATTCTGGGAGAAATTGAAGACGAACATGACACTACATCTACTGTAGCAAAACAACTCGCCGAGAATGAATACATTTTCTCCGGAAGAGTAGATATAGAAAAGGCCAACGAAACTTTCAATCTGGACCTTCCTGAAAGTGAAAACTATCAAACTATCGGCGGACTTATCTTGAATGAATGCCAGAGCATACCAAAGGTAAATGAAGTGATAAAAACGGGAGATTTTACCTTCAAAATCATCAAAGTAAGTGCCAACAGGATAGAACTGGTAAAACTGTTTACCACGAAATAAGCATTTTTTTGAGAGAAAATAGTGACTAAACAGTATTTTTTGTATCTTCGTGCGCTAATAACAGAACTATAAAAACAATAAACAAAAAAAATAATAACTTTAAATGGCAACTTTACAAAAAATTCGAAGCAAAGGACCTTTGTTGGTCATCGTAATCGGTCTTGCCCTTTTTGCATTTATTGCCGGTGACGCATGGAAAGTACTCCAGCCGCACCAAGGTAAACAAGACGTAGGAGAAGTGAACGGGGAAGTTCTCAGTGCACAAGATTATCAGAAAATGGTGGACGAACTCAGTGAAGTCATCAAACTGACCAATGGATTGAATTCGCTGACAGAAGACCAGTTGAACAATGTGAAAGATCAGGTATGGCAAAGTTATGTCAACAACAAGCTGATTGCTGAACAGGCAGAAAAATTAGGCTTGAAAGTGACAGACGCTGAAATACAGAGCATCATTGACCAAGGTACACACCCGCTGCTGATGCAGACTCCTTTCCGCAACCCGCAGACTGGTATGTTCGATAAAGATATGTTGAAGAAATTCCTGGTAGATTATGCAAACCTGAATGCAAGCCAAATGCCTGCACAGTATGTAGAATACTATCAGAAAATGGGTGCTTTCTGGCAGTTTGTAGAAAAGACTTTGGCACAAAGCACTTTGGCTGAAAAATACCAGAACCTGGTAACAAAATCTTTAATCTCTAACCCTGTAGCTGCTGAAGATGCATTCAACTCACGCACAGAACAGAGCGACCTGTTGTTAGCTGGTGTTCCTTACAGCTCTATCAATGATTCTACAGTTCAGGTTTCTGACAGTGAAATCAAAGACCGCTACAACGAAAAGAAAGAACAGTTCAAGCAGCTTGTAGAAACACGCGACATCCGTTACATCGACGTAAAAGTAGTTCCGTCTGATGCAGACCGTAAGGCTGTAGAAAAAGAAGTAACCGAGTACAGCAACCAATTGGCTAGCACAACAGCCGATTTTGGAACTTTCGTTCGTTCTACAGGTTCTTCAGTAAACTACTCTGATGTTCCGGTAAGCAAATCCGTATTCCCTGCAGATGTAGCTTCACGCCTTGACTCTACGAATGTAAACGAAGTATACGGTCCTTACTACAATCAGACAGACGATTCATTCAATGCATTCAAGTTGCTTGCAAAAGTTTCTTCTCCTGACTCAATTCAGTTCCGTCAGATTCAGGTATATGCTGACACTGAAGAAAAGACAAAGACATTGGCCGACAGTATTTACAATGCATTGAAAGGTGGTGCTGACTTCGCAGCTGTAGCTAAGATTTACGGACAGACAGGTGAAGCAACTTGGGTAAACGCACAGAGCTGGGAAGGTTCTGAACTGGATGCAGACAACAGCAAGTTCATCAACACATTGTTGAACCAGCCTGTAAACGAACTGGCTAACCTCAACATGGGACAAGCTAACCTGATTCTGCAGGTAATGAACAAGAAGAGCATGCAGACTAAATACAAAGTAGCTGTCGTTAAACGTGAAGTAGAATTCAGCAAAGAAACTTACAATGCAGCATACAACAAATTCAGCCAGTTTGTAGCACAGAACACTACTATCGACTCAATGGTGAAGAACGCAGAAGAAAGCGGTTATACACTGATGCCTCGCACAGACCTTTCAAGCGCAGAACACTATGTAGGTGGCGTACGTTCTACTCGTGAAGCACTGAAATGGATTTTTGCTGCGAAACCAGGTGAAGTTTCTCCGCTGTATGAATGTGGTGAAAATGACCATCTGATGGTAGTTGCTCTTGACAAGATTCATGAAGCTGGTTATCGCGACATCAACTCAGTAGCTGAAATGCTGAGAGCTGAAATCCGCCGCGATAAGAAAGCTGAAAAGATTATGGAAGAAATGAAGAAGTATAATTCCATTGCTCAGGTGAAGGGAATGAAGGATGCTGTAAGTGATTCTGTAAAACACGTTACATTCAGTGCTCCTGCTTACATTTCAGTTACACGCAGCAGCGAACCGGTTATCGGTGCTGTAGCTGCTAAAACAGCTGCCAACAAGGTAAGCGCACCTATCAAGGGTAATGGTGGAGTATACATGATTCAGGTATACGCAAAAGAAAAAGGAAGCGAGAAGTTTGATGCAAAACAAGAAGAAACTACATTGACTAACATGGCTGTACGTATTGCAGGTAACCAGTTAATCAATGACTTGTATCAGAAAGCAAAAGTTGTAGACCAGCGCTACCTCTTCTTCTAATGCTTAGTTGAATTAATAAGAATCTTAAATAAAAACAGACCGTTTTGAATGTAAAAGCATCAAAACGGTCTGTTTTTTATTTTAAAAAGCGAATGATTCTCTTTACACCCCCGCATCACTCAACACCACATACACCTGATAATGCGTGGTTGCCTGTACCGGAGTCAGTGACAAATACCCTTGAAGGATACGCCCATCTTGAGCAATCTTTAACGGATAGGCTGATAAACACCTGTGATGATTTTCCAAAGCCTCCCCCTCAGCCGCATAATGTTCCACCACATATTGCCCCGAAGAAGAAGGAGAGACATAACGATCAAAGAACAGGCGAGACACCACTCCCATATTCAAGCGAAGATTGATTTCCACACACGGATGCACCACATACTCTCCTGCAACGTGACAAATCATCATATCTACTCCCAAATACCCTTCATAATCATCCTTCAACAGCTGTTGAAGTGCGGAAAGCAGACAGCTTCTTACTTCATATAAAATCTCCCGAGATACATACGCTGCCAACCGATTCTCAATTTCTGTATTTGATAACAGAAGATTAAGCTTGTAATTTCCATGAGCATCTGTTTCAAACAAAGAATAACCGGCAAAACGGACTCCATTCTGCTTCTCCACATAAAACTCCATCGCAAAATCAACCGCTTTATCATAAATGGGTTCCGCCATCACAGCTTCCTGTACCCTCAGAATACGTGCGGCCCACCCAGCCAGTTGCGTATTCCAACTGGCAGAAGATACTTTCAGCAGTCCTCTCCCACTTCCCGACCATGGAGCTTTCAATACCAATTCTCCTCTTTCCTGCAGAAACGCTTCCAGTTCAGACAGAGATACACAGGCTTTCATCTCCCCGCAAGTCCCGTCTATCTTCAGTAATTCAGGCAATACCTCCAGACAACGCTGACGAGACGAGAGAAAACGGAAACGCCTGACAGCTTCCTCCGAAGGCAAAAAGCATTCTTCTACTCCTTCCTGTCTGAGCCGATGCACCAAGGCAGGTGTCCATCCCCAAGGAATATAACGAACTGAAGGCCATTCTGCCGTCCAAGCAGCACGTGGCAATAACTCATCGAGCCTTCTTTCCACCTCCATGCTTCCTCCACACACCTCTCTCAACTGCTTCTGCAAAAGAGATACAAGAGCCATATTCTCCACCTTCACACAATTTCCTTCTTCAGCAAACCACCATGGAAGAACAGATAAATCCGCAATCATACGCATAATCTCTGCAGGAGACTTATAATAAGGAGTGAAATTGGCCATCGCCATATCATAATCCGGATTAAACAAATATACGTTCGGAAACATGCTTTTTTCAATTAAACCCCTACAAAAATACGAAAAAACAGCTCCGTATTTCCAACTTCCTCCTCTTCATCGTCGAAAGAAGAATATTTTTTCTCTGAGAGTTTTCTCCCGGAAAAACAAATTCGCAAAAAATCAATGAAAAATATTTCAAACTTAAACCTAAAATAGGGTAAAAACAAGTAATTTTGCACCATATAAAATATAAAAGAAGAAAGTATACCTTTTTATGCTTAAGAACAGCTAAAAGAAAGTATATTTGCATATCGATAAAACAAAAAG
>UMCH01024426.1_pt1 | contig 14409 bp, 17 predicted proteins | sample 1964201 | NCBI WGS metagenome assembly UMCH01 (sample SAMEA4835965, study PRJEB28245) | human gut metagenome | biome: gut microbiome; material: fecal sample | place: Denmark | collected 2008 | reverse complement strand
GAATCGCGAAAAAGGACAAAGATCTTGTAAAAAGAGAGTCTGAAAAATTAAGAGATGAAATTGTGCAAAATGGATATCCAAACAAACTCGCTAATCAAATTGCAGATGATATGTCAGCCAAAGGAGGGTACATTTTTAACAAGTCCCATGGATATAGTTACGCTGTACTTTGCTTCGAAACAGCTTGGTTCAAAGCACACTACCCAACATATTTCTTTAAAGCATTGTTTAATCAGAATAAAGACAAAGCAGGTGCTATTAATAAATATATCTTAGATGCAAGATATTTTAATGTAGAAGTAAGTCCACCAAATATTAATTTATCTGGAATGAATTTTACAGTACATGATGACAAAGTCTTATTTGGGTTATCAGCCATTAGTGGAATTGGAGAATCATTATCTGCTCAGATTATAGAAGAAAGAGATAAAAATGGTAAATTTAAATCATTTGAAGACTTAATCTCAAGAATTCCGCTAAGTAAATCAGCTGTTATGGCATTAATTAAATCTGGAGCAATTCCATGTAAGAATAAAAAGAAAAAACTGATTTCTTATTTAAAGTCACAATATCAAGCATTGAAGTTTTCAAAAGTACAGTCTTTGCCAACATATAAAAAACTTGAAGAAGAATGGCATATTGATTTATCAAAATATGAGATCCCAAGCACAAGTAAAAGAGTTAAGTACGATAAAGAAAAACTTTTAGAAGAATATAACAGATTAAAGGAAGAAGACTTTAATCAAAAACAGGAAATCAGATACCAGAAATATATAGAGGAAAATAATAAATACCTTGAAGATGAGCAGTTTTGGGAATTTCAAACATTACAAGTATTTATTAATGATAATCCATTTGATGCAGCTTATACATTTTTAGTTCCATTTGAAGATGTTGAAAATGGTGACAAATGTACGATTGTTGGAATTATTGCAAAGGTGCAGAAGAAGAAAGATAAAAACGGTAAACAGTTTGCCTATATTAATATCTATTCAAGCTTTGGGCTTGTAGAAGGTATTGTATGGCATTCAACATTAAAAGAATTTGAAGATCTGATAAAGAAAGGTCAACAAGTAGCAATCCTTTGCAAAAAGGATAGTGAAGAAAAAGTAATTGTAGAAAAAATCAAGCCGTATAACGAATGGATAAAATATGTTAGAAAGAAAGGGGCAAAAGTATAATGAGTTATTCAGAACAATTTAGTAATGATGATCAGCAGTTTGAATTTACAGCCAGAATTTCATATGAGCGCTTCTACAGTGAAAATACGTCTTGGGGAGTTTATTCATTCAATACAACTGATCAACTTCCTAATTGTCAGAAGATAACTGTTCACAAAGATTTGTTCGGAGATGAGCATGGTGATACTTTTGTCGGAACTTTAGCCGGACGAATGCAGCAACTGTGTGTTGGTTCAGAATATAAGATTACTGCAACATATAAAGATGATAAAAAATATGGGGCACAATATGTACCAATCACAGTTTATGCATTGGCTCCGCAGACTGTGGAAGATTCTAAAGTTTTTCTTAAATCACTTATTCCAGAAAGTGTGGCAGATTCATTGCTAACTGTATATCCAAATGTTGTAAATGATGTAGCTGATGGTAAATTGGATACAATTGATTTTTCAAAAGTTAAAGGTGTTCGTGAGAAAACTTGGAAGAAAATAAAAGACAAGATAATTGATAACTATCTTATATCAGACATTATCACGTTATTAAAGCCATTAGGTGTTACATTCACAATGATTAAAAACCTTCTTAGTAACGAACCAAACCCTGGATTATTAAAGCAGAAGATTGAAAACAATCCATATTATTTATGTTCTATGAAAGGGTTTGGTTTTAAGAAGGTAGATAAATTGGCACTTAAATTAAAACCTGAACTTCTTGAATCCAGAGAAAGATGTATTGCTTTTATTTCTTATTATCTTACAGAGATTGGCGAAAATGATGGACACACTTGGTGTAGTGTAGATATTTTAAAAGCTGCAGTTGAAGATTCAGCTCCAGAGTGTATAGATGTATTTGATGGAGTTATTGAAAATAATTCATTCTTACATCAATATGAAAACAGAATTGGACTTAAGCTATACTACAATCTTGAAATGAAAATTTTGTCTATCATTCAAGAAAGATTAAATAAACCGTCACCAGTGCCTATAGAAAACGATGAAATAGAGACAGGAATCGCTAAAGCAGAACAGGAGCAAGGATTTACTTATACCGATGAGCAAAAGGCAATTATACGCTCTATACTAACGCAGAGTATAAGCTTCGTTACAGGAAAAGCCGGTACCGGTAAAAGTTCAATTTTACGTGGAATTATTCGTGCGTATTCTCTGGCAAATCACAATATTTCAGCCTGTGCATTATCCGCAATGGCAGCGCAACGTATTACAGAAGCTACAGATTATCCTGCAATGACGATTCATAGAACACTAGGATGTCATGGTCCAAATAAGTTTGATTATAATAAGGATTGTAAGCTTATATCTCCAGTAGTATTAATGGATGAGGCATCTATGGTAAATGTGCAAATCTTCTTAGCATGGCTTGAAGCTATAGATGATAATACAAAAATCATAATCTGTGGAGACTATAAACAGTTACCGCCAATTGGATTTGGAAATATATTCTCTGATCTGATTCATTGTCTACCAAAAGAAAATATCAACGAACTTACAAAAGTTATGCGTCAAGCAGAAAAATCTGGAATTCTTACCGATGCAAATCTCATTCGAGATAATAAAAATCCCATTACAGAAGTTCTTACGTCAAAAAAATTGGTTCATGGTGAATTGCAGGATATGTATTACATGTTCAGAGATACAAGAGACTCACTTCACCAGCTTGCATTAAAAATGTTCTTTTCAGCGGTCGAATCAGATGGTGTTGACAATGTTGGTATTGCAGTACCTCGTAGAGAAGGATGCTTAAACAGTGCTTATGAGTTAAATAAAGATATTGCAGAAGTGCTTCTTAAAGATGAAAAGAAGTCAATTTCATTTGGTGAAAAAGAATTTAAGCTTGGATGTAAAGTTGTCCAGACTGTAAATGATTATGATCGAAATGTCTTTAATGGTGAAATCGGATATATCACATTTATTGGAGAAGACATGAGTGGTAAAAAGCCAGTGACTTATTGCGAAGTTACTTATCAGTCATTTGGACCTAAAGTAGAAAAAGACGTTGGATTAGTTTTTGATGAAGATAACAATATAGTTTATGAGAAACAAGATAAAGTGATCAGATACGAAGGAAGTGAACTTACAGATTTAGATATGGCTTATGCTTTAACAACTCATAAGATGCAAGGATCTTCCAGGAAAACAGTTATCTGCGTAATTGATAATACTCATTATAAGCTATTGGACAACTGTATGTTATATACAATGCTTACAAGAGCAAAGAAAAGATGTTTATTATGTGCTGAACCACAGGCATTCTACAAATGTCTAAATACAAGTAATAATGCAAGAAATACGTGGTTAAGCACAATTAAAAGAAAGGGGAAATAATATGATAGAACTTATTAATGATATTTCTCAGATTATGAAGAAGTATGGTAGAGAATATAAAATCAAAATTGATCCAATAACTGTTAAGGTTTATATCCCTATTTCAGAACTTTTAGGATTATATCCATTAAAAGGAGAGTATATAAAAATTGTTTATGATGGACTGATTGAAAATTGTTACATCGATCTTAAGCAATTAAATAAAATTAAAAAGTTTATAAAGAAAAATGAATATGAATATATTGGTTTATTTTTTGAAGACATTGAACCTGTTATTGAAGTTATGAAATATCTTAATGAAAACTCTAAAGCGATTAACGAGCTTCTTTATACATCAATCGACTTACAAGAGGGTGGTGATTAATTAAATGTATATCAAAGATAGTACCCTTGTAGATGATGATAATGTTGTACATAGAATCGGTGACTGTTGCGTTTTTATTATGGATGATAACTATAAAAGCAATATTATAGGATGTATTGCAGATATCGGTTTTTGTAATAACTGTATTTCGGTTGAAGAAGTAAATAGCAGTGGACAGTTAACATTACTGTTCACTGAACATATAAAAGTAATCGGAAGATTGGAGGATTAATTTATTGGAAGAAGTAATTGAAATTCTAAAACTCATTCAGAACACATCGAGTCTGAATGAAAAGCAGCGTATCCTTAGAGAAAACAAGGATAATGAGCTTCTTAAAAAGTGTCTGGTGTTCTTACTGGACGGTAATACTGTAACAGGAATCAGCACAAAAAAGATCGATAAAATGACCATTTCAAAAGCTGCAAATTATGCAACATTTGAGCCAAAAAACTTCTCAGAAGTTATTGATTACCTAAAAACTCATAATACAGGTACTGATGTAGATGTCGCTACTGTCAGAAAGTTTATTTGCAATAATTCTAAATCTGAAGCTGAATGTCAGTTTTATGAAGAAATGGTAACAAAGAAGTTTAGATTAGGTGCAGACTCCAAGCTTATCAATAAAGCTATTCCAGGACTGATTGAAGAATTTAATGTACAGCTTGGTACTTCAATTGAAAAAGTTAAGCTGAAAGGTAATGAGCTGATTTATATTAGCCGCAAACTAAATGGACTCAGATGTGCATACATTGGAACTGAGTGCAGAACTAGACAGAATAAGAAAATTAATGGTGTCGATCATATTATTAAAGATCTACAAGCAATGGGCTATGACAATATGTTTGTAGACGGTGAACTTCTCTATAAAAATAAAGAAGGATTATCCGATTCTGAAGCATTTCAAAAAGGTACAGGAATCGCAAATAGCAAATCTGGTGACAAATCTCAATTAAAATTCGTTGTATTCGATATGTTCCCCCTTAAAGAATTTTGGTCTGGAAAATCTAAAGAACCATACTCCATTAGAAGCAAAGATTTAGATGAATTGGAAGAAAAACTTAAATTCCATCCAACAGACAATATTGAAGTTGTTCCGAGAGTATATCATGGTTACGACCACAGTAAAATTTGGGAATGGCTTCAGTACGCAGAAGATAATGATTGGGAAGGATGTTGCATTAATCTTGACAAGCCATATGAGTGCAAACGAACCAAAAGTCTTATTAAAGTAAAACAGTTCTATGATGCGACTTTAAGAGTTATTGGATACGAAGAAGGGTCTGGCAAGAACAAAGGAGCACTTGGATCGTTAATCGTTAAATATAAAGATGGAAAATCTGGTGTTGGATATGGATATTCAGATCAAATGAGAAAAGATCTCTGGGAAAAACGAGATGAGCTTATTGGCAAACTCATTGATATTAAATATAAGGAAGAAACAAAAGATAAAAATACTGGACTTCCAAGTTTACAGTTTGCAGGATTTATTTGCTTCAGAGAAGATTATGATAAGGTATTAGCAGATGATGAAGCTGGACTTATTTAAGAGGTAGTAACATGGAAAAACTAACAGTATATCTCGCCGGTGCATGTAGAGGAATGCATGACGGTGGAAAAGAATGGAGATTAAAAGCTGAGAATATTTTTAAAAATATTTCAGAAGCTAAAGATGTAACTATTAAAGTAATCAATCCAACACGTTATTTTGATCGTGATGGTGGCAATGCAATCACTAATAAACAAGTAAAACAATTCTATTTATCACGTATTCGAAAATGTGATTTAATCCTTGTAAATTTGGAACATACAAACACTTCTATTGGAACAGCTCAAGAACTGCAATTCGCAGTAGATAACCACATTCCCATTATTGGATTCAACGATTATGACAGTTATGAATGGCTGCCAGAAGATTGTGATGTGATTTTCAAAGGTATTAATGAAGCGATTGATTATATTAATGATTTTTATTTAGAGTAAAGGAGTGACAAAATGACTGTACAAGAATGGTTAGGAAAAGACAATAAACTGGGACAGGATATCTGGGAGAGAAAGTATCAGTTTAATGGAGAAACATTTGATCAGTGGCTTGATAGAGTTTCTGGTTGGAATGAGGAAGTAAAACAGTTAATTAAGGATAAGAAATTTCTCTTTGGTGGGAGAATCCTTGCTAACAGAGGTGTAAACAAAGATATTGATGTCAGTAACGATAAGTATGTAAAAACCACACTTAGCAACTGTTATGTTATTACACCTCCAGAGGATAACATTGAATCTATTTTTGATTGTGCAAAGAAACTTGCACGTACATATTCTTATGGTGGTGGATGTGGAATCGATATTAGCAAGTTAGCACCTAGAGGGTCTGTAGTAAGAAACTCTGCAAAAACCACAACAGGCTCAGTTAGTTTTATGGATTTATACTCTTTGATCACTGGATTAATTTGTCAACAGGGACGTAGAGGAGCATTAATGATTAGCTTGTCCTGCGAACATCCAGATCTTGAGGAATTTATTGGAATTAAATCAGATCTTGATAAAGTAACAAAAGCTAATATCTCTGTTCGTATTACAGACAAATTTATGGCCGCAGTAAAAAATAAACAGCCATTTACACTTAACTTTACTAGAGCTGAGACAGGTGAAACTATTACTAAAACAATTGATGCATATGAAATGTTCCACAAATTATGTGAAATGAACTGGGATTATGCAGAGCCTGGAATGCTTTTCTGGGACAGAATCGAAAACTGGAATTTACTTAGTTGTGACAATAATTTTCATTATGCCGGAACTAATCCTTGTGCTTGGGTTCTTGGGCGCAAGTAAAACATTCCGTAAAATCGGTGAACCCTAAGTCTTAGGATATGGGAATACCGAGATCCTACTACAACATAGGGGATTGTAACGCATAGATGGTGAGCGTTATGTTAGCAATAATCCATCCACGAGTACGGATCAGTAGGGGATAATCAGAGGAGGTAATAAATCTGATTATTTATAAAGCAACAAATTTAATTAACAACAAAATATATATTGGACAAACTACTAATTCCTTAGAATATAGAAAAAATCAACATATTAGAGAAGCAAAGTGCGAAAAAAGAAAATCTGTTTATTTTCACAACGCTATAAACAAATATGGAGAAAATAACTTTACTTTTGAAGAAATAGATTCCGCAGATAATATTGAAGAATTGAATGAAAAAGAAAGATACTGGATTAAATATTACAACTCCAATTACAAAGTATTTGGATACAATCTTGATTCTGGAGGATGTAATGGCGGAAAAAAATCTGAAGAGACCAAAAGAAAAATAAGTGAGACTACTAAGATAAAATGGCTAAATCCTGAAACATCAAAGAAAATGTTGGCTGGATTACGAAAAGGAAATGAAACACAAAAGAGTAAACCTAAAAAAACAAAAGTACTTACTTGCGCATATTGTGGAAAAGAAATTGTTTTGAGCACATGGGAAACTAACAGAAGAATTTATTGTAGTGATCAATGTGCTACAAATGCTAAAACTTGGCAAAAAGGTGTAGATATTGCAGCGAAGAAAAATCATGAAAATAATATTATTCATAAAAAAGAAATAAAAAAAGATATAGAAAAATGGGTATTACAAAATAAAAATTTAGTATTAAATTGTCCAAAAAATAAAATAAGAGCAACATTATCAAGTTTAATCAATATAATTAACAAAAAATATGAAATAAAGGATTTTAGAAGTTTATTTACTTGTTTTGACAACGTACATAATATGAAATCATTTTTAATAGAATTACAAAATATTATCCCCGAAGAAAATGTATGCTAAGCTGGTCTGAATTGACAGACGTATTCCGTAATGTTTTACTTGCGCTTTATGGATATGGGAGAAATCCCCAGAACTATAGGATAAAAAGCCTATAGGGTAATAAAACAGGAAGAACCACTTCCAGCAGGTGGGAGCTGCCTTCTCGGAAGTATTAATTTAGCTGAGTTTGCAACTCCACATGGATTTAATTTTGATGATTTTAGAAAAACAGTACATATTGCAACAATCGGATTAAACGAAGTCCTTGATGAGGGATTACCATTACATCCATTACAGGAACAGAGAGATTCTGTAAGAGATTGGAGACAGATTGGACTTGGAATCTTTGGTCTTGCAGATTTACTTATTAAGATGGGTGTTAAATATGGAAGTCCTGAAGCTATTGATTTATGTGATATGATCGGTCATGCGATGGCTGATGAAGCACTTAAAACATCTGCTTTATTAGCAAAAGAGTATGGTCCATATCCAAAATATAATCCGGAAGCAGTTGAGCAGTCTGCTTATTATTCAAAAAATGCTCTTGGTGAAACAAAACAGCTTGTAAAAGAGTATGGTCTTAGAAATTCTCAGCTTCTTACAATTGCTCCAACAGGAACACTTTCTACAATGCTTGGAGTATCTGGTGGAATCGAACCAATTTTCGCAAACTATTATACAAGAAAAACAGAATCTCTTAAAGGACATGATGAGTATTACAAAGTGTATACACCAATCGTAAAAGATTATATGGAAAAAAATAATCTAAAAGACGATTCTGAGTTACCAGATTATTTTGTAACTACACAGACACTTGATTATAAGAATCGTATCTATATGCAGAGTATTTGGCAGACACATATTGATGCATCAATTAGTTCTACGGTAAATGTACCAAATAATTTTACAGTAGAGCAGGTTGAAGGATTATATATGACAGCATGGGAAGCAGGTCTTAAAGGTGTCACAATTTTCCGTGATGGATGTAAACGTGCAGGAATTCTTACAACGTCAGATAGTAAAAAAGATGATGAAACATCTGAAAAGCATAAAACAACTCTTAGCAGAGGAATGATCATTAAAGCTGATGACAACTGTGTTGGTAAGAAACGTACATTACAGACTGGATGTGGAACATTGCATTGTGAAGCATTCTTTGATCCAGATACAGGAGAACTTCTTGAAACATATTTAAGTAAGGGATCTTCAGGCGGATGTAACCAATTCATGATCGGGCTTTCCAGAATGATTTCTCTTGCCGCAAGAGGTGGAATTGATATTTATTCAATCATTGACCAGCTTAAGTCAAGCGGAACATGTCCATCTTACGCAGTAAGAACAGCAACAAAACACGATACATCAAAAGGATCTTGTTGTCCTGTTGCTATCGGAAATGCTCTTATTGACATGTACAAAGAAATGCAGGATGAAATTTCTGATGATTCAGAAGAGATAATTGATACACCAAAACAGTCAAAAAAGAAAATTGTTGCAAATGCAACATCTTCTAAATGCCCTCAGTGTGGTGGTAATTTAGTTTTTGAGGGTGGTTGCAACACATGCAAGGATTGTGGTTGGAGTAAGTGTGATTAAATAAATAATGAGGGAGTCTTAACCGACTCCCTTATATGGAGGAAATCAAGATGAATATTAATGACATTCACGACAAATATATTATTCACAATAAAATGGATTTTAATAAGCTGCGAAATAATGGCTTTAAGATTTATGGTGACCACGCATATTTTAACAAATTTGTATATAAAGACATTGATAGGTTAACAGTTGACATTGATTTGTCAGATAATACATATACACTCACAGTTACAGATATGGACCATGATGAGATATATTTTCCTATTTACAATTGGGATTGTGGTAAAAATTATGAACTTGAAGAGGTTATCGAGAATGTCATTGCTACACTTGATTCCCTCTGCACTCAAAAAATCCTATGGAATATAGAAAAGAAAAGGAAGAAAAAACATGTACAGCACAATAAATAAAGGTGACATGGTTTATTATGCCAGGATTCAGAAAAAGAATGGTACTTATGATCTGTGCGAATTAAAAGTTCGAACAGTTGGAGAAGATTACTTTTGCGGTATGGATAAAAAGGACAGACACGTTTATCTATTTGGATACAATGCTCTTGGCGACTATGTATTTCAAACTCGTAAAGAGGCATTAGATAAAATCCATGCCGCAGAAAAAAATAAAGTAGAAGTAAGTGATGAAACTTACTACGAAGAATATTGAGGTGAATGCCTATGAGTTATTTAACACAGCATTTTAAAGGTAAGTACAGAATTGTACCGGAACTCTCACCAGAAAGTCACGATGTACCAAGAGAAGAAGATGGGACCGTTGATAAAAGTTACGATGACTTATATATTAAATGTCAATTCGGTAATAAAATTTATTATTATGGTCGAGGTACTTTTGTAGCTTACATCCCAAGCATTATTCGTGGGAAAAATATTTTAAAGAAACTTGATGAAGCAAATATTCCATATTCAGATCCACATATCTATGATAGCGAAGTAGAATTTAAATTCAAGACTGCAGATATGGACGCAGTTGCAAATCTATTAAAAGCATCATCATTTGGTGCTGATATCACGCCTTATAGTCTAAAAAATTTCCCAAAAGCAGATGTTTCAATACCAACGGATAAAATGGATGAATATAAGAAAATAATCGCTGATATCCAGAAAGAGGACTTATTGACTTTCTCAAGATTTACACAGTCATTTTTATCTGATGTTTTGGCAAAAAAGCTTGGTCGTAGAAATAAACCATTTGATTATAAAACTGATATGAAAAAGTTAATGATGGCGCGTCAGATTAAAGAGTATATCTACACGAAAAATATGTGGGATGAATATTTGAAATATTTAGAAGAAAAAATTAAAGACTTATACAAAGAGAAGGAGAAATAAAATATGGATACAAATTGTATTGGATATAACGTTGATGTATCTGGATGTAGTCCAGAGGTTATCAAAGCTATTACACAGACACTTTCAAGAGTAAAAGAGGATTTACAGAAAGTTGCAAATACAAATAAAGAAGAGAATAAAAAGAAAGATGCAAATAAACGTTGGAAACCAAAATTTGGTGAAAATTATTTTCGTATTGATTCTTGCGATGATATAGCTCTTCTTAGATGGGACAATGATATTATCGATAACAAATATTATAATTTTAGGAATATTTATAAAACAAAAGAAGAAGCAGAATTTGAAGTAGAGCGTAGAAAGATTATGGCAGAGCTTCAGAACTATGCAGATGAACACAATGGAGAAATCGCCCATCCATCGTACGCATTCTGGCTTGCACTTGATGAAGACGACATGTCAATTACTGTTGAGAACGATTCATTTCTTCCACCGGTAGGTACTGTACTGTTCTCTAATGGAGATATAGCTTACGATGCAATTGAAACTATTGGTGAAGACAGAATTCTTAAATATATGTTTAGAGTTAATCCAAATAAAGAATTGCATTGCAACGGTGATTGTGAATGTTGCGATGAATATGATCCATGGGACGAGGAGGATGAAGATTAATGAAGAGGGTAGCAAAATTTGAGAAAGTAAGCTATAAGCAGTTTGAAAAAGATTATTTAGATACATTTGGACTTGCAGGTGATGATACATCTAAGAGACTCAGACAAGAAATTGAAAGTATGTATTATGGATTAGAGTTACCTACAAGAGCTACAAAGTTTAGCGCAGGATTTGATATTAGAACTCCATTTTCATTTACACTAAAGCCAGGAGAAGTAATTAAAATTCCAACAGGTATTAAATGTCGTATGAATACAGATTATGTTCTTATGATTTACCCAAGAAGTGGACTTGGATTTAAATATCAGTGCAATCTAGTAAATGGAACAGGAATTATAGACTGCGATTTTATTAACTCTGACAACGAAGGTCACATTTTTATTAAACTTGTAAATCGTGGAGATAAAGAGTTTTCAGTAACAAGCAATGCAGCTATCGCCCAGGGAATTTTCTTAGAATATGGAATTACAGAAGACGATCATGTAGAAGCAACACGTAACGGTGGTTTCGGATCAACTGACAACAAAAAGGAGTAATGAATGGACACATTTTACTATTGTGCATTAGATGAAAATTTTAAAACATGTCCAAAACAGAATATCTGTAAAAGGTACACTCACAAAAAGGGTGTACCTGCTTCCGAAGATGCAAATGCAAAATTATATAACATTTGTAATGATAAATATGGATATAAATTGTTTTTAGAAGATGATGTAGTAAATAAAGAAGCGAAAGAAGATGAAAATAATGAAAATCAAACTGAACACACTGAGTGATGCTAATAGTCTCGTAAAAACTATTGATAAATACGATTATGACATTGACGCTGTATGTGGCAGATATGTTATTGATGCAAAATCTATTATGGGATTATTGTCTCTTGGAATTCCAAAAGAAATTTTTATTGTAATTCACACTAATAACAAGGACGTAATTTCTAAATTTGAAGAAGATATTTCTAAATGGAAAGTTGAGGAATAATACATGGAATATGAATACGGATTAATGACAAAAGCTGATAAATATCTCGTAGAATCTATCTATAATATCCTTCAAAATGGTATTAAAGATGAAAATCCTAGACCAAAATATGAGGATGGAACTCCTGCACATACCTATTTTGTGACACATCAAATGCGTCAATATGACCTCTCAAAAGGTGAATTTCCAATCTGTACTTTACGTCCGATTGCATGGAAAAGTGCAATTAAAGAGATGTTTTGGATCTTTCAAAAAGAGTCAAATGACCTTAAACTTTTAAATGATATGGGCGTGTCGTATTGGAATTTATGGGATATTGGAGATGGTACAAATGGATATAGATATGGTCATACAGTACATCGTTATGATCTGTTTAGAAAGCGTGTTTTAGATGATATCAAGAACAATCCATATGGACGTTATCATATCTGTAATCTCTGGCAAGAAGAGGAATTTAAAGATGAACCAAACGGATTAAAACCATGTGCCTATGAGACTATATGGACAGTACGTGGAGAGTATTTAGACCTGTTCTTAAACCAGAGATCAGGTGACTTATTAGCTGCAAGTGGTGGGGGTGGAATTAATGAAGTACAGTACGCCGCACTGCTCATGATGGTTGCTAGACACACTGGATATAAACCTGGAAAATTTACTCATTTCGTGGCAAATGAACAGGTATACGACCTCCATATTGACCAAGCAAAAGAGTTAATCCATCGTGCAAATGAGAGACATTTAGTCACTTTTGAGGCATTAAAAAATGGTGAAATTGATAAAAATTTGATGCCAAAATTGGTATTAAATCCAGAAAAAAATAACTTTTACGACATGACAATTGACGACTTTTCTATGGAAAATTACAAGCCAATGAAACCACAATTGAAGCTACCATTAGGTATTTAAGGAGAAAAAATTATGTTATCAGCAATCGTTTGTATGGATAATTTTGGTGGAATCGGAAAGAATGGTGACTTACTTTATAAGATTCCAGATGACTTAAAAAGATTTAAAGAAATTACTATGGGTAACTCTGTTATCATGGGAAGAAAGACATGGAATAGTATTGGTAATAAACCACTTGTTGGAAGAAAAAATTATATTTATACTAATACACTTAACTTCTATGATGACATTGATGATAATGGTACACTCGTATCTACATTAAATAGTAAAGAGTGTATTTCTACAGACTTTCTTAAGCATAGTATGAATAGGTATTTTGTAATTGGTGGAGGAAGTATCTACAAAATGCTCTTACCTTATTGCGAAAAAGTTTATGCTACAATCGTTAATTTAGGCGATAGATGTATCTCTACAGCAGATGTATTTTTCCCAATTGAGTACCTTCTAAACAATTTTGATGAAATTGAATCTATAGAAAATACATACGGTAATTTATCATATAGTTTCAAAACATTTATTAGAAAAAACAATTGTAAGACTGTATCTAAAGCATATTCTGATCCTGTTTCTGGTCATGATGCAGTTAAAAATCCGTCCCATTATTGCGGAACAAAATACCAGGTAATCAATTTTATAGAAGACTGGGGACTTGGTTATTGCCTTGGTAATGTAGTTAAATATATCTGCAGAGCCGGTAAGAAATATGTTGGTGACAAGCAAAAAGAGCTTCAGGATTTAAAAAAAGCTAAATGGTATCTTGAAAGAAGATTAGAAGAGCATAAAAATGGTGTTGAACTTGACTCTAATGAGTTGAAGATGAATATATCTATAGACGATTTTACTGAAGATCAAAAGCTCAATTATATTCGTAAAAAAATTATTAAAAATGTTATTGATTGCATTTGTGAAGAAATCGACACTAAATTTTATACTGCTTTAGAATTGCTTGATACAGAAATTAACAGAATGGAGGATGAGACTGCATGATTACACTTGGTATTGGTACATTTATTTGTATTGTAGGCTGCACATTTGTGGTTGGTGGAGTAGTTGGACTTATTCTTACAGCTTGTCTTACTGTCGGAAGAAATAAAGATGATGATGATATTGATCAATATCCGTAATATATTAAGCAAAATAAGTAAAATATTGCGAAATTGGGACTCGAACTATTGCAAGAAATATATAAATTTCGTATAATGACTTCAAGGTCAGAAATACTATGTTCGAGGGCAATAAACTTTAGCGTAAAATGGGGCAAA
>UMCH01063870.1_pt1 | contig 14443 bp, 12 predicted proteins | sample 1964201 | NCBI WGS metagenome assembly UMCH01 (sample SAMEA4835965, study PRJEB28245) | human gut metagenome | biome: gut microbiome; material: fecal sample | place: Denmark | collected 2008 | reverse complement strand
AAGGGCTGGGAACGGGACACTTCCGGCAACGAACTACCCGGCAACGAAGGTGGATTTGTGGAACTGAGTGAGGAAGAATGCCGCCAGCTGGAACTTCCGAAGGAGTGGATCGCATAAAATCTGTGGTCTGTTGTCGGGCAGGTTGTCAGTTGGTTGCCAGAGTCGTTGCTGATAAATTTATGGTTTTGATATGGAAAAAGCCCGTAAATAAAGGGCTTTTATGATCTATCTATGTTTTCGGCAACGAAAGCAACGAGATTTTATAAGAAAAAATGAAAAGTAATAATCACAAGCCAGACGATTATTTACAGGTTTTTTGAGGTCTATTGCCGGACTTCGTTGCCAGTATCCTTTGTCTGGCATTTTCTATGGAGGTAGCCTATGGAGAAAAGCAAAAATAAAAAAGTGCAGTTTATCGTAGTGCGGGAGTTTTCCGGTGAGAAAACCATGCAGGAAGCCTTTGAACAGGTAATTGAGCGTCAGACCTGTGAACAGTTTGAAAAATGGCTGGAAAATCATGAAATAGAACAGAAAGCGGCTTAAAGACTATTTGAGTTTGTAACAGGGACATGGTATAATATAACTATCGTGTCCCTGTTCATAGAAGGAGTTTACTATGAGCAGGAAAAAACAAGAAAACCAGAAAATCACAGCTCTCTATTGCCGCATTTCTTTGGATGATGGTGGTGATAACGAGAGCATGAGCATCAGCAATCAAAAAATCATGCTTCGGGACTTTGCAGAGAAAAATGGAATGTTCCAGTATGAGTATTATGTGGATGATGGCTACACAGGCCGCAATTTCAATCGCCCTTCTTTTCAGCGTATGATCGCTGATATTGAAGCTGGTAAAATTGGTTGCGTCATCACAAAAGACCTGTCCAGACTGGGAAGAAATTATATTGAAGCCGGCAGCTATATTGAAATCTTTTTCCCCAAGCACAATGTCCGGTATATCGCCATTACGGATGGAGTGGACAGTTTGAACCGTAAGGAAATGGATATCACGCCCTTTAAGAATATCCTAAATGACATGTATAGCCGGGATATATCCAAGAAGGTTTTGAGTGGTATCACGATCCGTTCCAGACAGGGAAAATTCTGCGGAGGCACACCGCCGTTGGGCTTAATGCGTGATCCAGAGGATAAAGGGCATCTCATCATCGACCCAAAGACAGCACCGATTATCCGCAAGATTTATGACTATGCGCTGGATGGGCTGGGCTGCATGAGAATTTCCAAAAAGCTGATGGAAGAAAAAATCCCTGTCACCCATGTCAAGTCCAACACCGAACGCAAAGAAAATTATTATTACTGGGCCGGTTCCAGAATCAGTCATATTCTGAGAAATCCCTTTTATAAAGGCGCTCATCTGGTTTTTCGGACACACCAGAAAGGAATTCGCTCCAACACCTATGACATCATTCCCCGTGAGGAATGGGAAATCATTGAAAACTGTCATGAAGCCATCGTGTCCCCGGAAGAATGGGATAAGGTTCAGGAACTGATCGACCGCAGACCAACCATTATGAATGGTAATGCCTGCCCGTTCTACAACTTGTTCCACGGTATCATTTACTGTGCTACCTGTGGAAAGTCAATGCAGGTGCGGTACGAAAAGGTTGGAAGAACCGGGAAGAACCGTTTTACCGGCGAAATACGAGATCCGATTGATAAAGCCTATTATATCTGCCAGACCTATAACCGGCTTGGAAAAAACGCCTGTACCAGCCATAAGATCGAGGCAAGAGATTTGCATGACTTAGTTCTAAAGGATATTCAGGAATTGGCAACACAGGCACTCAAAGATGCTGACGCATTTTATCAGCGGCTGAGCAGCTGGATGGAACACAGATATATGGCAGATGCCTCTCAGATGCAGAAAGAGCGTGAGCGATTGGAAGTTAGAAACCGTGAAATCGACGAGATGTTCCTGAACCTTTATACCGATAAAGCAAAGGGTATCCTTTCCGAACAGCGGTTTGTGAAGCTGACTGCCACTATGGAACAGGAGCAGGAAGAAAATCAGCGCCGTTTGCAGGAACTGCTGCGAATGCTTCAGCAGTCTGATGCCCAGGAAAGTGAAAGCCGCACCTTTATCCGGGAAATTCGGCAGTATGCCACCATTCAGGAGTTGGATGAAACGGTGCTGAACCGCCTGATTAGCCGGATTCTTGTGGGTGAAGTCAAGAAAGTTGACGGACAGAAGGTGCAGGAAGTCAGGATTGTTTATAATTTTGTGGGGGAAATTTGTGGTGAAAAAGAAAAATAATTATTAAAAGGAGACAGAAATACAGATACCATATAATTGCTGGTATCTGTATTTCTGCTTTTTGTTGATTTGCAATGTGGAAGATTTTGATGTATAATTATCTTGGAATATTATAGAGAAAGGGGGAAGACTTCATGCAAAACTTGTCACCATTACGATATCCAGGCGGAAAAAGTAAATTAGCTGATTTTATTGGCTTAACAATACAAAATCTAAACATGCCAAATTGTACATATATTGAACCGTTTGCTGGAGGCGCCGGGGTTGCTCTTTCTCTTTTACTCAATGGTATTGTTGAAAGAATAGTTATAAATGATCTTGATAAAGCAATTTACTCTTTTTGGCGTGCAATTAAACAAGAGCCTTTTAGACTCATAGAGAAAATCGAAAATACACCAATAACAATGGATGAATGGTATAAACAAAAACAGATATATTCATCTTCAACTACATATTCATTAGATCTGGCTTTTGCAACACTATTTCTTAATAGAACTAATCGTTCAGGAATACTAACGGCCGGGCCGATTGGGGGTTATGCTCAAGCTGGAGAATGGAAATTGGATGTTCGATTTAACAAGGCTTCGTTAATCAAGAAGATTGAAATGCTATCCGCACAAAAAGGTAACATAACCGTTTACAACAAAGATATCATTAGCTTGGTAAATAACTATATTCCTCGATTTGGTACGAATACATTTATTTATTTTGATCCTCCATATTATAATAAGGGTCAGAAATTATATAAAAATTTCCTCACACCATGTGATCACCAAAAGATTCATGATGCCATAGTTCAAAATGTTCATGTGCCATGGATTATAACATATGATGATGTTCCGGAAATTTGTAATCTATATGCACCATATATGATCAGAGAATTTGATTTGATTTACAGTGCAGCAAATAAAGGTAAGGCATCTGAACTGATGATTTTTTCTGATGATTTTTTATGCCCGACACAAGAACAATTATTAGGTCATCAGATTAGCATATCTTTTCGAGTGTAATTATGGGAGGAGCATACATGATTATTAAGAGTATAGAGATAGAAAAATTTCGAGCGTTTGAACATGCTTCTTTTGATCTTGGAAAACGTATTACAGTAATTTCTGGACGAAATGCTACACAAAAGACAACTGCACTGGGGATGATTGGGCAGCCATTTACAATTTCATCAAAAAATCACCCCATGTATGGGTGTAAAACAATAGATGGTTATAATTTTCGATCGCAATTTCGAGAGAAGTTTAAGATTTCTCCCGAACATGATATCATTGGTGAACACAAATGGAAATTGTACTTACAAAATGGGATTCATGAGAAAAACTATTTTTCTGTTGAAAGTATTGCAAGAAAACAAAATGGTCATGAACCAACATTGAGGTTTTGGAACGCTGAAAGTCGTGCAAAAGGTGCTGGATATGTTCAATTGCCGGTTTATTTTTTGAGCTTGAGTCGTTTGTTTCCTATCGGAGAAACGGGAAAGACTCAGTCGATGGAATTTGATCTTACACAGGATGAGTTGGAGTATTGTATTCGGAATTATAGAACTATCTTGTCTATTCAAAGTGTTGGTGGTAATCCAGCTGTTGGACTTGAAAAAGGTGGGCCTGCGAAAACGTTTGCTGGTGTAAGTGATAGTGATCATGATATTTTTACGAATTCTGCTGGAGAAAGTAATGTAACTAAAATTATATTAGCTGTCCTTTCTTTTAAGAGATTAAAGGAACAATTTGGACGCAACTATAAAGGTGGAATACTTTTAATAGACGAAATTGATGCCACTTTGTATGGTTTTTCTCAAGCAAAGTTAATAGATTATTTATGGCAAGCTGCCAAAGATTATAGGATTCAAATTATTTTTACAACGCATTCACCAATTATTCTGAAATGTGTTAGTAAGTATCACAGAAAAGAACGACAAGAAAAAGGTATAAATTTACCTCTATCTGCGTATGATAGTTCTATAGTGTATTTAGAACCCTGTTATGATGAGGAGGGTAAAAGAACTATTATGCCTAAAAATATATCTTCGAGTGATGAATTGAATGTAATTTTGAATGATATTAATCTTACTGTTCCTATAGGCGGGACGAAGTTAAATGTATATTGTGAAGATATGAGAGCCATCTGCTTTTTACAGTATGTACTCTCAAATGCGTTGAACATAAATTTGGAACTATTTATGAGTTTTATTGATATTAATTTAGGATGGACAAATTATGTTCAATTAGCAGAGAAAAAGGTTCCTGAATTTCGTGATAATATCATCGTACTTGATGGGGATGTAATTCATAAACCAGAATACAAATCAAAAGCCCGTGTTATTGATGATTTTGGTAATTTTTTATTTTTACCACTTGTAATTGAAAAAAATATATTTGAGCTTTTAAAAAACCATTCTGCATTTTTAAGATTTCAATCATCTTATTCAAGGGTTTCTGGGTTTAATTATGACGTGTGTTTTAACGAATGGCCTTTGGATGCAGAACAATACGACACAATTCAATTTAAACATTGGTTTGAAAACACCTCCCAAATATTAGGTGATCAAAATATACTTTTTGCTTTTTGGTGCAGTGAAAACAGGGATATGGTAGAAAATTTTGTTGAAAATTTTATTTCTATGTTTAATGCACTTGCAGAAAAGATGGAAGTTGACACATTACCAGTTACGCTTATGTCAAATGAGGAACCAAATCAGAACACTGAAATATAAATAAAACCCTAAAATATAGATTTTTTATGTTTAACCCTTCTCTTAACCGAGAAGGGTTATTTTTTTGCCCATTTTTGAATTCATCACTTGACATTGTGGCAAAGAGCGCCAGCCTTTTTGATGGGCCTTTTCTTGTCTATGCGGTGCAATTTTTGAGCTTCCATTGTCTATATTTATGTAGTGTTAGGCCAAATACAAAATTTTATATTTATATTTTACAAGTTCTTACTAATATCAAAAATCTGCATAAAAAGTAAAAGCCCCAAGGCTTTTCACAACGAAGACCCCTTCTTTTCGCCAAAAATATTCGGAAAGCAGGGTTCATTTAAGTTTCCAAAACGGCATTTACTTGGCCAAGGACCGTACCAATACAGTGGAATTCATCCGCTTCTTTCACCAAAATATCCTCATCAATTACATTTAGAGATCGAAGACGGCACTCTCCCTTCTCCTGGAAAAGGGTACGGATATAGTAAATGCCATTGAGACAGAACAGCCCCATCTCATTGTGCCGTGCCTGTCTTCTCTGGAGTGCCAGAATATCAAATTTTCGAAAGACAGGCAGATATTGATCTACTTGAATTTGAAAGCAAAAATCGGTTCCGTCAGGCAGATCTTTTTGCATGATGTGCGCGCTGCCCAATTTCGTTTGCATGAGAAATCCGGTGTGGAGCTTACGCACACCAGGCAGATAGCAGGGGAGGGTAAGCTGACTCTTGGTAATAGTTCGGGCATATTCCTCATTGATAATCAGCCGAACGAGCCGCTTTCCCTCTTCCGAAAGCTTTTTATATTTTTGAATAGAATCAATTTCTTCCGCATTCAGGTCCTGGTCATAAAGATTTCTTACTTGGCTATGTCCAAGATAATCGGAGTAAATATAATTGGCATCGACCTCCAACACATTGATTAGGGAAATCAGGATATCAGGTTTCGGGGTGCTGATACCATTTTCGTAATTGGCAATCGCTGAGGGAGTCACGCATATTTTAGCCGCCAGCTGGGGCCTGGTGAGGCCCATTTCCTGTCTCCTCTGCCGTAATCTATCTCCCAGGCTCATGTGAGGTCCTCCTTATCAGACGCTACAATCCCCATTTTCTGCCTCACAAATCTCTTGCCCGCAAAAAGAGGATAACAAGAAATTTGTAAAAATTGGTTTACTTTCAAAGATATTTGTTGTAAGCTAAGGGTGCTGAACGTGTTACATGGACATATGTACCACGAACGGCGTATTTAAGTATATCGATAATACTAAAGCAAAAGACAGCGCTTGTCAACCAGGAAATGTACGTGGCCCCCATAGGAACGGCTGGGCAATCTATCATTGAAAGGATATTTATTATGATATACGATGAAATCGCGGATACTCTGCTGCGCGCAGGGATTCCGGTCAATACAAAAGGGTTTATATATATTCACGATGCTTTAGAACTCATGGATAAAGATCCCTACTATTTTTCCGGAAAGATCTGTGCGTTATACGCAAAGATAGCCAAGCAGAACGGAGCCAGTTTCGCACAGGTAGAGCGCGGGATACGCTACGCTTTTGAGGGTGCCCTGACACGCGGGGATTCGAAATTGGCGGGGCATTATCTGGACCCCGTCAATACCCAAAGCTCCAATCAACTCAAAGTCTTGTTTCTGCGGTGGAAACAGGACTCACATCAGAGAGAGACAGCTTTATGCAATAATATGTCCGTATGCCGTGCGGAGATATACAACGAGATCCTTGCTGAGATGAAAGTTTTGACCTCTACGATCCGGCAGGCTGCATTAAGTGCCGTCTCTCAAAAAACAGCAGTGTAAGGAGAGCCCTATTCAATATGTATATGGGAGAGTTATGTGGGAATGAAGAGTGATCTGAAAATGCCAGCCCCTTCGCAGTGCTTCGTTCATAAACCTGACGAGAAGAGACAGCTTGAGCATTGTATAGAAAAAGCAATGCTGGATTTGCTGAGCAAATGTATGTTCGGCGGTATTATGATTACTTATAATGCTCCGGGCTTCCCCCTCTATTACATTGATGAACAGATGCTGTCTCTTTTGAATTATCCAAGCCAGACGGATCTCATCGCCGCTGTCGGGAAAGCCATGATCAATTGCCTTCGGCCAGAGGACCGCGAAAATGTAAAGGCAGAGATCGCACAGGCCCTTCTCGTTGGAAATAACTATACAACGGCATATAGAATGCTGTGCAGAGGCAAAGGCTATATCTGGGTAAAAGAGACAGGAGTACAGACGGTCTTACCCAATGGCGCATCAGTACTGGTCAGCCTATGCTTGGACATCACCGGTCAAATGGAGGCGCAGGCTGAATTGGAGTCCATCGTTCAATGTCCGATGGGCGGAATTTTCCGTGCCAGAACGGATCGGGATCTTACCTTGATCTATGCGAACGATCACTACTATGCTCTGCATGGCTTTACAAGGGAGACATTCCGCAACAAATTAAATAACCAAGCGATCCACTTGGTACATCCCTCGGATATTCCCTGGATTGAGCAGCGGCTGCGTAACGCCATAAAACAGAGGGAGTCAACGATCAGCTTAGAATATCGTGTAGTTCGTCCCGATGGGGAGGTCGTATGGCTGTTGATGAATGGCTCCTTTTCCGAGCAGCAAGGGGACATGCTTCTCACTGGCATGGTCATTGACATTTCGCATCAAAAGTTCATGGAGGAACGTCTCTGTTGTAAAAGTCGGCGCCAGCGCGCACTTTGCGTCCAAAATTGCGAGCCTATCAATTAGAATCTCAGCCCCAGGACCGGACCGAATATTTGTTTGTTATCGTCTGAGCCAGGCAGAGTCAGTTTTAAATCCCCATAGTGAGCGATAATCGCTTATAATATCAATGTTTGAGTCTTATATAGTTTCCCTTGTTTTTGACCTTACAGGCTGAAACAGGGGAACACTTTTACTCCCCGCAGGCTGCCTTGTCCAGCAGCTCCTGCATATCCTTGGGTGCCATATCTTTTGAGGCGAGCAACCAGATCGTCATCTGTCCGTCTAACAAGGAGCTCTCCCGTCTCAATGACCAGTACAGAAGCAGGCGAGGCTCCCATAAGCGGTTCATCCGGCAGTGCATCAACCGCGATGCCATCTAGGAAGCCCCTCCTGTTGATATGCCAACGCTGGTCTATGAAGTTCGCAGCAGCAGGAACATCCTGAACCAACTCCTCCGTACCGTCAGCTCCATCGGCCCGCTGGATGAGGCCAAGCTCCGCAGGGTGCTGGGACACAACCGGGAGATGGAGGGATGTATCGTGGAGGCTTACCCGAAAGGCTGACAGCAAAACACACCGCACAGCCTCACGGTCATTCGGTGCTTACATCAATTATAACATTCTCCGGTAAACACGAGGGAAGTGATGTGGTTTACTGTACTTCACCTTAATGCAAAGTCCGCTGTTATTTTGCTGTTTTCATGACCTTCCAGATATTGTACTGTCTTAAGATCATCAGAAGCGCAAATGAGCTCGGTGATAGGTGATATATGTGCAACATAATTTTATCTGAAAATCAATACTCCTTTTGCCTTTGGCCGGTATATCTTGTTCAATTATCAATGCCATACTCTTAAGTTAGATCTGTGGAGTGCGCTTCCGTACAGGGCCGGATCATTTTTATGCAGAACAATCTCGTCTCCTCCCTTGTAGACATACTGTAACTTTTTGTAGAATTTGAGATTTCCTATCTATACAGATCGTAAAAATACTGTTACAATTAGATAAAGACAAACTGTGAGCAGACATCGGGTTCAAATGCTCTGCGAAGAGAGCGCAGCTCGATTGTTAGAAAGCGAGTGACACTGTATGGAATTTCATGAACTGCTGGAGCGAATCGGGGTAGATGCACCGGCAACTGTGGCCAGATTGGGAGGAATGGAGTCGATTTTGAGGCGCTTTATCCTGAAATTTCCACAGGACCCGACCTTCAGCGCCCTGGCCCATGCCTATGATATTCGTGACATGAAGGCGTTGGAGCGCCATGTTCACACGTTGAAGGGCCTGACTGCTAATCTGGGTATCGAGCCGCTGCGCCAGCTGTCTGCCGAATATCTGGAGCAGATCAGAACCGCTGTGCCCCCTAGTGAGCTGACAACTTATCAACGCCAACTTACCCAGGAGTACCGCAGGGTCACCCAGAGCATCACCCAGTTCCTAGCGGAACAAACCGGTTGAAAGAAGGAACGCGGATGAAAAAAATCATGATCGTAGACGACGATGTGACCAGTGTGGCCATCGTCAAGGCTCTGCTGGAGCCAGAATTTGAGGTGGTCAGCGCCAATACTGGAGTAGAGGCCCTGGGCGAGCTTCAGCGTTCGCCAGATTTGAATCTGATCCTGCTGGATATGGTGATGCCGGGCGTCAGCGGCATGGACCTGCTCAAGGTGCTGAAAAAATCTGAAAACTGGTCCAATATATCCGTGATCTTCCTGACCAGCCTGGAGGGCGTGGATATTGAACTGGAGGGCTTTACCAACGGAGCGTCAGACTTTCTTCAGAAGCCTGTGAATGCAGAGCTGCTGCGGCTGAAGATCAAGCGCCAGCTGTTTATCCAGGATCTGAAAGCGGAGAACCAGCACTTACAAAAGACCTTGCAGACGCTGCACAGCCGGATCGACCAGGTATTCAACGAGGTCCTGCCGTGAGCCTCCCTTTGACGCTTTCCTGTGGGTTCAGCGGCCGGTAAGCAGGTCGACAAAAAGACGATGCGCGTGGCTCTGTGTCCAGAGGTATGCGCGTTGAAAAACTCCACATCCGACGTGAAAACTGAGAGGCAGGAAGGATCGTTTATGAATCAGAATCAAAACAGAGGGATCGATGCGCTCCACGGAGGCCTTGCTGTCTATGACGGGTCCACGGACAAATTTGTGTTTCAGTATTGCTCTGATACGCTTGTAAAGCTGATCTGCGGCGATCGGTCGGAATTTGAAGCGCTTACCCGTGGAAACGCCCTGCAGATCGTTTGCGAGTGCGACCGGGAGCAGGTGGAACAAGCCTTGCGCATGGCGCGGGAAGAGCATACAGAGCTCAGCACGCATTTCTGGCTGAAAAGCAAGGGCGGGCGTCAGATCTGGTGTCATCTGGTGGGATGGATGGTGGGAGAGGAGTTCCAGGTGCTGTTCTCCGGACTATCTCCGGAGGTCCAGCTGTTTCAGCACATTGTCAGTGAATCGGCGGACGATATTTATGTGATCGATTCGGAAAACTACGACCTCCTGTATGCCAACAGCCTGAAATCCAGGGGCGGAGCACAGAGCGCCTTCCCAGCCGGGAAATGCTACGAGGTGCTGCACGGCAGAACAGAACCATGTGAGTTCTGCTCCCTGTATTCAGGCGCGTCTGCACAATCGGAAGGTGTGGAAGTCCACGAACTGAACGGAAGGACCTATACGACGAGGACCCGGGTAACAGACTGGAATGGGACCCCGGCGTACATCAAATATGTACGCGATACGACTGAGGAACTGAAAGAACGCAGGGCAAAGGAGCGGCTGGAGCAGTATTTTCAGACTGCGGTGAAATATCTTCCCGGCGGCATGGCCGTGATCCGACATGATGTAGACGGAAGCATCAAACCGGAGTATCTCTCAGAAGGCTTTTCAGAAATGCTGGGTATGCGCCATGAGGACGCCTGGGCCATGTATCAGGAGAGCGCCCTTGCCGGCGTGTATCCGGACGATCAGGCGTTCGTTCGTGAGAATCTGGATCGCTGTATCAGCGAAAAACGCGAGAAATATGAGCTTGAGTATCGCCTGCAAAAGGGAAACGGGGAGTACATCTGGGTCAAGACCAAGGTGTCTGTCATTCAGTGCGACGGCGACTGTGTAAGGGTCTATGCCGATTATCACGATGTGACCGAAGAAAAAGGGTCAGGGAGCAGCTGCGCCAGCAGTATCAGGAGCAGATCTACCAGCACTACCAACTGGCCGGACCGGATGCTTTGATTCTTGGACACTGTAATATTACAAAAAATCAGATCCTTGAGATCGTGGACCACACAGACTCCGACCTTCTTTCCCTGTTTGGTTCGGAGCGGGAAAATTTTTTCACAGGGCTGGGGACCCTGATCGTCGATCAGGAGGAGCGAAAGACCTTTTACTCCAAATATTTGAACGAACCGTCTCAAAGAGCCTATGCCGCCGGCGACAGAGAAATCGTCATGCCCTGCTTTATCGACCTCCCGAAGCAGCGTGCCGGAAGATATGTCCAATTTAAGGTGCGTTTAGTAGAGATGCCGGATACAGGAGATATTACTGGTATCCTGACTGTGACGGACATCACGAAGGAGACGATACGAGATAAGATATTTTTAACGCTGTCCTCTGCGAAATATGACTTGGTGGCGGATGTGGATCTTCTTACCGACCAATATGAGATCGTGAGCGGTGGAGATGACAATATCCCTGAGATGACAGGCTGTAATTCTGAGCGCATCCGGAAAGTCGTGGAAGGAACACTGGCGAAGGGTTGGGGCGAAGAGGGATATGTAGAAAAGATGCTGGATCCTGCCACGATGTTGGAACGGTTAAAGGGGCAGGGAAGCTACTCCTTCATCTATTCTGTGTACAATGCCGCCGGTGAGATCCGAACGAAAAAAATGCACATTTCGGCCATCGATCTGCGGCTTGGACGGGTCTGCTTCATTCGGGCGGATGTAACGGACGTCTTGAACGCGGAGCGAAAGGCAAAGGAAGAGCTTGAAAGAGCACTGCGCGAAGCGGAAAACGCGAGTAAGGTGAAAAGTGATTTCCTCTCCTCGATGAGCCACGACATCCGTACGCCCATGAATGCGATCGTTGGTATGACGACCTTGGCCCTTGCGAACCTGGATAACACCGACAAACTGAAGGATTATCTGTACAAGATCTCTGTGTCATCCCAGCATTTACTCAGCCTGATCAATGACATTCTGGATATGAGCCAGATCGAACAGTCTAAAATACATCTGAACCTTCAAACGATCCATATTGAGGAGCTGATCGGAAATATATCCTCTATTATGACCTCTCAGGCGGAAAACATAGGCCTGTGCTTCAAAATTGAGACGAGTGTGTTCCAGCATATCAAATTTACCGGCGATGCGCTGAGAATCAAGCAGATCTTGATCAATCTTCTGAGCAATGCCTTCAAGTTCACATTGGAGGGCGGTATGGTCATCTTCCGTGTTGAGGAGATCAATGTAGAGAGGCACGGATGCGTACGCTACCGCTTCACAGTTCAGGATACCGGAATCGGCATCAGTGATGAATTCCTCAACCGACTGTTCGAACCATTTAACCGGAGCAAAAAGGTCTCCAAGGTGGAAGGGACCGGCCTGGGATTGAGCATCACCAAGGGACTGGTCGATTTGATGGGCGGCACGATCCAAGTAGAAAGCAAGCTGGGTCAAGGGACAAAGTTTGAGGTGGAACTGGAATTTGATCTTCCCTCTGATCAGGAACAATACTGCCGGGATGTGCCCGTTGAGGTGGAGCCTGGTGACTTGTCCGGCTATCATTTCCTGCTGGTAGAGGATAATGAGATCAATTCTGAGATACTGGGAGAGCTGCTTCAGATGTGGGGAGCCACATTTACACTTAGGTGTGACGGCCTTCAGGCGGTCAACGAGTTCGATCAGTCTGAGCCGGGAACATACGATGCAATTTTCATGGACATACAGATGCCGGTGATGAATGGCTATGAGGCAGCGAGAGAAATTCGGAAGCTCGCTCATCCAGACGCAGCATCCATCCCCATCTTTGCGATGACGGCAAATGCGTTTGCTCAGGATGTGCGTGACGCTTTGGAGGCCGGAATGAACGCTCACATCTCGAAGCCTGTTGAGATGGATCTGCTGTATAGTACAGTGTCGAAATATTTGAAGAAAAATGATCCAGCCCGTCGTTAAGAGCGAAACAATGCGTTTGTCTCACTGCCATGGAGCAGCAAATCGCAAACTTCAGCACTGTATCACTGTCAGAATAAGCACAGCAAAAGGTGAGGGATGTTCGGCTCCTTTTACTCACTCTGCAGAAAAGAGCCAGATGGTTTTCTTTCATGCCCTTCTCCTCCGGAGCCTTTCGCCAGCAGGTCGATTGACAGCTTCAAAAGAAAAGGCTCTGTCGCAGAATAGTTTTCAAAAATGAAGGCAAATAAAAAGTTACCGAGAACCCCGGAGCTGCGGTTCTCGGTAACTTTTTATTTATTCCATTTTTCTGTCTCAGACTGAAATCTGTATTTTGTGACTGGCTCTCTCAAAGCCGTCAGCACTGACGAATTTGATGAGAGAAGACTGTATCAATTCCATCAGATCATAGTTTTGCTCAGTCCCTCCGCACCGCCCGCAACGTCTTCTGGTAATTGGGGCAGCCATTGCGGCGGTCAAAGCGCCCTCCAGCCTCTTCTGCTCGACTCCAGAACCACTGGGTCAGGGCGGCACACTCATATAATCCGTCTACAGAACAGTCTGTGAAGTCGGGGAACTGCGGGTTTAGGTACTGTGCGCTTTGGGCCTGACAGAAGCCACCGCAAGGGCTGGGCAACCACATCCCAAGATACCCCGCTGGGGTGTTTCTATAAATCACTACTGGAACCAGTTTTATACGGCGCAGGAATGCACCTGGCATGACAAAACACACACGCAGCGCTCTCAGTATGAGCGGTATGTGGATAGCTGGCATCAGTTTTTGAATACAGTCTCTTCCAAGAACTGTTATCTCAGCCCTTCCAGTAAAGACGCACCTTCTTATGGGCTGCATACCACACTCAACAAACAGGGATAATCAGGCATGGCCCCATGCGGTCTGTCGTCAGAGCATATAGGATTTCTGCATCTGCTGTCAGCCACCAGAAATCGGGTCGGGTGAGCCAACACCTCAGGAATACGATAAAAGGGGCATTGCTCCGCTGTCACTTCACTTTATGTGTATATGATCTCCTTGTCTACAACTTCCATTGCACCGGCTCGGATATTGTTCATCTTACCGCTCCATGTCATTTGATCGGCGGCTTTCATCGTTTCGGTGATTTCCTGCGCCTCGCCATCTGTTGGATGATAATGTCCGCCCCTCCTGAAGAACGCTGAGCGCCAGACGGGCGGCTTGGGTAAAACGGACACAGCGCGCAGGTGCTGGTCTCCAATGCTTTTAAGTACAAACACACACCTCGCCTCCGCGGGAGAGCGGTCCCTCCCCCGTGGATGTCGGAAGATTTTGGATCTGTCCATACCAATAGATAGTATATTATAGCAAAATACCCCCGCATTGCAAAGAAAATCCCCGGGAAAGCCCACGGAAAGTGCCGCCCCCCGCTCCGCATTTTTTACTTTCCCAGCAAGTGGGCCCTGACAGCCACTCTTCGGCCCCGGAACCCCCTTTTCTCCCCCGTCATAGACTGGACCAGCAAAGAATGGAGGCTGACGCCATGAAACGTGAACTGAATTTCTGGGTGCTGGGCGGGGACCTG
>UMCH01036563.1_pt1 | contig 14529 bp, 19 predicted proteins | sample 1964201 | NCBI WGS metagenome assembly UMCH01 (sample SAMEA4835965, study PRJEB28245) | human gut metagenome | biome: gut microbiome; material: fecal sample | place: Denmark | collected 2008 | reverse complement strand
CATAGAAATAAGAAAAAGTTCTTGTCAAGGGGACGCGAGTGCGTCGGCGAAGCCTTTACCCTTGATTAGGGCTTTTTTTATTTCAGAAATTGATCGCTGTAAGAAAAATAAAAAAACTTCCATATTCTTCTGCCGGAAGGTAGAAGACGGGAATTTTCTACAAATATATCCGGCAGAAAGTGGCGGAGATATTTGTACAGTGGAACAATAAAATTAGGAGAATTGGAACGAGAAATCGGAACAAATAAGATGGAGAAATTTATAAAAAAAATAAGCGATGAATTTAAGGGTAAAGAAAAAATATATTTTAGATTCTTGCAATATGAACGGTTTGAAGATAAATATACAGATCCAGAAGTAGAAGAAAAAGGAAATTATCTACAAAATGTACTGTTATATGAAGTATTAGGAAAAGAAGAGTACAAAAGAATACTCCCTTTTTAATTATATTTTCATCTTACAGTTAAAAAATATATTTGTTAACAAACTGAAAGTTAAAAATACATTTGTTAATAGCTTATAATTTGATATAATAAAAAAGAAAAATATTAGGAAAGTGGCATTAAATTTATCATGAGGAGGAAAACAAAGGAGATAAAAGGAAAGTAGATATAGTTGAATGAATTAATTATTTACAAAGGAGAAAATTATTATTATGCAAACAGCTCTTTTAAAAGAATATGTATCAAAAGCAAAAGATTTAGAATTATCGTGTTATGAACAAAAATTGTTATGTGACAACTTAGAGCAAAAGCTGTCACATATAAATTATCAAAGAAAAAACAAAGAAAATGAAAAAAAAGAATTCAAGAAATTTAGTTGGATTAATTATATAGCAAGTGCTATTTGGTGGGGAATATCGGTATTACCACCATTAATAGGAATATCTGGATTGGTTGGTGTAGCACTGTATATTATAGCTGTAATATGTGGTATAATGCATTTTTCAATCCCGTTTATAGATAGGATATATATTTTTTTAAAAACGTATCCTGGAATTGGCATGTTTAAACTAATTTTTAATTGTATTATCATAGGTGCGGGTGGTGGATTTTTACTACTTTTTTTGTGTGGGATAATATCTGGTTCAAAGAAAAATGTAAAAAAAGAAAATCAAAAAATTGAGGAAAACAATACTAATGTTCAAAAAGAGTTAATTGCATATGAATCAAAATCGCAAATTATTTCAAATAATTTAGCTTGTGCAAGAAGGAGTTATCAAACCACTTTAAAAACAAAAGAAGATTTTTATTCTCTTAATATTATATATCCTAAATATAGAGATTTAGTTTCTGTAGGAATGTTTAATGAATATTTACAATCTGGACGTTGTTATACTTTAGAAGGACATGAGGGAGCTTATAATTTATATGAAGAAGAAAAATTTAAAGAAATCATTTTGACAAAATTAGATGATATCATTTCTAGATTGGACACGATTATTGCAAATCAAGAAGAATTGGCAAATGAAATAATTCGAAGTAGAAATGAGGCAAATAGGATAGCCACAACTATAGAAAACTCTCTTCAAAATATAGAAAATAATGAAATCACAAGACGATATTATGAAGAAATTACAGCGCGTAATACTAGTTATTTAGCTTGGACAGCATACAAGTTCAATTATAAAATATGACACCATGCTGAACGATTTCTCCTTTCTTGTTTTTTACCACTCATGTTGTCAAAAGGTAGTCAAATGTAGTTAAAACTCAATCGAAGAAATGCTTATTTTATGGGGATTGTGAGGAGTTTCCACAGGGTTCGATTCTCTCATCCCCTGCTCCTAGAAGAGTCAGAAATGCTTTATTTACAAGCTTTTCTAGCTTTTTTTGTTTTTGCTGAAAAATCAAAGGGTATCAAATTGAATCGAAAGGGGTGAATCACTCTGGATATTTTGTCCAATACCCGAAAAAATAAAGAAATAATGAGAAAAACGATTAGATTTTTGGTATCTAACCGTTTTTTTATAAAGAAAAATATTAAAAAAATATAAAAAACATAAAGAAAATATAAAGCGGAACCTAGTTCCGAAAAAAAATAAAATTATTTTTTGATTTCAAGAGTATAATTTTTTGAAGAATTGTTAATAGTACATTTGGATGAAGAATTTTTTTCTGATGGATAATATCGTAAAGTATAGCATATTTTATTCTTTTTAATATCGTTTTTTGTGGCATATACTGTTCCCTCGAGTGCTGTTGGATAACCAGAAAGATCATAACTGAATCGAGTGCTCTTAAAACTATTATCGATGCAATGCTGTATAATTGAGCGAGAACAATTTTCATAATCTTTAGAAGAAGGTTTGCCGTTTAAAATAACAGTTATTGCTAGTGTTGTTCCTGTATCGTTTTTTTCAATTGATGATGATGTTACATCCATTTCTTCAGCGGAATATTTAGTACATCCAGATAGAAATAATATTATTAGCATAGTACATATCATATTTTTTTTCATTTTATCACACCCCCCTTAACATATAATAACTTCTCAAATGGGAAATTACTAGAAAATATTTTCAAGATTATAATATTCTCAGGAATTGGAGTTGATAGAATGAAGCGTGTTCATATGCGTCTAAATGAATTGTTGGCTGAACATGAAATTAGTAAGAATAAAATCTGTAAAGATCTGGATTTAGCGAGGGGTAATTTTAACAGATATTGTCGAGATGACTTTCAGAGAATAGACGCTAATTTAATTATAAAATTGTGTGATTATTTCCAATGTTCGATACAAGAATTGTTGGAAATTGTTGATGATTAAGACTTCTGCAAATATGTGGAAGTCTTTTTTGTTATGTAGGGCAGAGCTTACCTTAGCTCTGCTTGTTTAATAATTACAATATGAAAAAGTCCTTGTCAAGGAGACCTTGGTCGGCGAAGCCTTTATCCTTGATGAGGATTTTTTTGTATTGTAAAAATCGAAAAATTAAAATTCTCCCATATTCCTTCCGACGGAATACAAACGTAAATAGTCCGTCGGAAAGGATATGGCGGTGTGAGCGAAAGGACGATTCGATTCGAAGAACTGGAAAAGGAGATAACGAAAGGAAAAGCAACTATATTTAAAGAACTTTTAAAAGAAAGAGTAAAAACAAAAAACAAATTCCAATTTTGTATCATGAATCCAGAGAGGTTTGAATACTACTTTGATAATTTTGAACTGAATGATTCTGACATACCAAAGAATTTTGATGTAAATTTGTGCTTATATGATGCGATGGATGATGACGAAAAATTTGAGGAATTAACAAAGAAATATGCGGGAAAATATGTATGTGTAGTGTTGGAAAGAAAAAGAAAAAAAGTAAATAATATGGATATATATGGTGATTACATAAAAGGATATACTACGGCAGAAATAGCAGAGAAATATGAAATAAGTAAATGTAATGCAAGAAAAATAAAACAACGTATAAAAGAAAGGTGTGACAAAAGTATGGGTTAATCCTTTAAAGAGTTTTTATGATGTATGATTGGGATGAAATAAAGAAAACACATAAAAGAAAGGAGAGGTTTGATGAGTGCAAAAATGAGAACAAGAAAAATGAAAAACGGAGAATTTTATTTTCCGAAAGAGTGGGTGGAACTTAATCCAGAGGAAGCTAAGGATAAATCCATGGTAGTATTTGTTTGTGAGAGAAATAGATGTGCCGTGTATTATTCCTTAAAAGAAGCGAAAGATTTAAACCGTGAAGAGGTAAGAGATATTCATAAACTGGCAGTTGAATTTGGGTTTACGGACGATGCCAATATTTATGGATATATTACTGCTGGAGACATTAAGAATGTTGGAAATGCAAGATTTATAAAAAAGGAGGAAGAAAAAAATGATTAAGAACGTATACAGATATGTACATACAGTGATTGACGCTAACAAATTTTTGGAAGACACTGGAAATAAATATATGCTTGTAAGCCAGAGTCCATACAGAGGAAAGTCGGACGAAGCTGGAGAAACTATACTTCCGGCGGGAGTAAAAGTAAGACTGCAAATCCAAGAAGATTTTTCGGATCCTGTTGTAGATAGAAAGACAGGGGAACCGATGGAAGACAATCGATATGAAAATTTCGATGTAACAATAGTAGGGTGTAGTTATCCATTGCCTTTAAAGAAAGGAGATATGGTATCACTGGGGGAATTCTTGCCTCAGTATAGCTTTTATATCGACTACAATTGTATTCTTCGATTCGGTAAAATTCTCGAATATAAGGAAAAATAATAATGCAGATTAAACAAAAAAGGATTACAAGGACTAATGCTGTTGTAAGTTTTTATCTGTTTGTTGGAGCAATGTTACTGTTATGTGTTCATAAATATATAAAAAATAATAAATACATTATATTAGGAGTAACATTGCTCCTTGTAAATATAATAACAAATTTATGCTTTTTTTTGAAATGGAGAAAACATCATAAATTAAAGAATGGAATAAAGTATGCAAAATTACATATAAAGATGGAAAATTCTTTGATGCAAGCATTGTATGATGATGGATATTATGTTGAGAGAAATGTACTGTTCAAAAAATGTGCAGTAATACCACGGTTAGATATAACGATTTCATCAAAATTTGATAAGGGTGTCATAAAAATAGAGAACTGCATAAAGCTTGATAAACGATTGGAAGAACTGCCAATCAGTTCAGCATTACCAGATGAATATATACTGTCATCATCGTATATCTCGGATGACTGTAATTATTATATTTATGAGTTCGAATTTTATCATGTTGAACAATTAACATTCCAATCGTCAAGAGACTTTTTTGATTATTCAAGAAAGAATACAGGTGATTATGAATTATTTCTTGATTCACGATATAAAGTGCCGATATTTCATACACTGATTGTTGGTCAGACAGGGTCGGGTAAATCATATTGTTTATACAATTTTGTGTTGCAGTTGTTGTCAAAAAAATGTGATGTGGATTTATATATTGCCGATCCAAAGTTCAGCGGATTGTATGTATTGGGAAGGGCAATTAATCCAGAAAAAGTGGCATCCAGTGTAGAAGAAATTATTGCTTTGTTAAGGCAGTTTGAGAAAAAGATGCTTGAGAGGAAAAAAGCCTTTGCTGATTGTCTGGTGAAAAAATTAGACAGTGATTACAGAGCCTTTGGCTTTAGTCCTATTTGCTTGATTATTGATGAATACAGTTCGTTTAAGGCATCGTTAGCAAGGTATGATAAGAAGACAAGAGATAGCGTTGATGAAATAATCGGCAATACAATCAGAGAGGGACGACAGTTAGGGTGCTTTTGCTTTATCGCTCAGCAACAAACAAATGCGAATAATTTATCAACCGAATTGAAAGAGAATTTGCCGTTTAAATTGATACTAGGCATGGCAGAGAGACAGACATATATTACCGCATTAGGTGTTTATCCAGATGTTGCAAAAAGAAGATTTGAATGTGGACAAGGCTTGTTGGTTTATCCACAGATTTCTACGCCGGAAATGCCAGCAGTAACTTCTATTGCTAGGTTGGATTTTGATATCTTGAAATCTGTTGAGCATTTGGAAGAATATAAAAATGATGGAAAGGAGGGGCAAGCTGGGGTTATGTAATAACCCCAGCTCCATAAAAAGTGAATAGCTTTACTACCAATTTACAGATTAATATTGATGAATTCACTTTTATCATTTTCCATAAAGAAAAGATATTATTAAGAATATGGGAAGAATGTGCAAAAACAATAATATATGAGTTTGTTAAAAATTCAAATATTGACGTTGTTTTTGATGGAAAAGTGAACGAAAAAATAGGGGGAAACTTACAGGGATATACAAGGACATATGATTTGGGTCTAAAAGATTATTATTTTGCAATTGCATATAATGAGCATATACCCGACATGGGGGTATGTATTAAGTTCAGTGCAAAAGCTTGGAGCATATATCAGGCTAGATATCAAAGAATCTTTAATAAGATGATAAATATGTCGGAGTTTATGCATATGGTTAGTGATCCCATTAAAGAATCTGTAAGGATATCACGTGTTGATATGACAGCAGATTATTTTAACTATGATATTGATTTGAATGAGTTATATGATGCGTTATCTAAGGACAAGATAACGGTCAGAGATCATCAAGATCGTAAAAGGGTCAAAAATTTAAGTTTTATTGGAAAGCAGGAAAATATTGAGACGATTTATATTGGAAGTAAGAGTACCAATACCCGTAGTTTTTTAAGAATATATGATAAGCGCAAGGAACAGTTGACGAATAATGGCTTTCGAATAGAAGAAGCTAATAAATGTCGTTCGTGGATAAGGTTTGAAGCCGTCTATAAAGGCTCTTATGCTCATTCTATATCAGAAACGATTTTGTCAGAATGTATGGATGCAGTGAGTTTTAACAAATTTATTGCACATATCATTTTACAAAAATATAGGTTTGCGGATGTAAATGGAAAATATACCAGATATACGACGGATTTATTGGCGGTTGCAGATGGAGAAATATTTCCGTCATTAGTGTGTGTTAGTCCAAGAGACAATGCATTGAGACAGAGCATCCAGCATATTTTATGTGGAAGTGGTCTTTTTCCGACAATTTATAAAATTGAAAAAATATATGGAGAAGAGGCAAAGCAAGAATTTGCATTATTTCTATATCAAAATTATGAAGCGATGTTTTGGATGAGCAATGGAATGAAACGGGAACTTGATATCTGGTTACAAAAACATGAAGATTTAAAAAATACAAAATTAAGTGACAATTATTAATACGTCATAAAAGTTGAATTAAGGAGAATACTATGATGCAAGTAAGCAATGGTAGTATCTCCGAGGAAACTTTACAAATTGCCTTACAATATGGTATTGTGGATATGGAAGAAATATCCAAGAATGTTGAATTGAAAAAAAGAAATGAAATACTTTCCCAACATCCATATAAAGTATGGCAAAACAATCAAGGGATATGGCTGACTTATCTTCCAGATGAAGAGAAAGGACGGGTATTCCGTAAACGAAAGACAAGGGAAGCTATTGAAGATGTTATTGTTGATTTTTATAAGAAACGGGAAAAATCAATTTACATCCAAGATGTTTTTCAAGAATGGGTGGACAAGAAATTAAAATATGGGGAAATCCAGGCACAATCATATGATAGATATTGTACGGATTTTAAACGATTTTTCTTGACGGATACCCCAATCTGCCGTAAAAAAATACAAAATATTACCAGTGCAGATTTGACAGATTTCATAAAAACAACTATTCATGAAAAACATTTGACGAAAAAGACATATTCAAGTCTTCGAACGTTAATAAGAGGAATATTCAAATATGGGAAAGCACAGGGATATTCAACGCTTAGTATCACAGAATTCTTTGGAGATCTGGAACTGCCAAACAATATTTTTGAGAAGAAAATATGTTGTAGAGAAAATGAAATCTTTTCAGAAGATGAAATCCCAATTATTGTCAGTTATCTTAAACATCATATTGATATCTGGAATATGGGATTGCTATTACAGTTTCAAACAGGAATGCGTATAGGAGAAATTTCGGCATTGAAACCATGTGATATATATGATGAATACATACAAGTGTGCCGAACTGAGATTAAGTATAAAGATGAAGAAGGAAAATGGAAAGTTACAACAAAAGAATTTGCCAAAACTGATGCTGGAAACAGAATGTTATATTTTTCGGAAACGGTTAAATGGACATTGATGCAGATACAGAAGCTAAACCCACATGGTGAATTTTTGCTCATGAATCGAGAAAAAAGGATTCGAGAAAATACCTTTAATAAACGACTTTCAACTATATGCGAGAAGTTGAAACTTAATCATCGCTCGACGCATAAAATACGAAAAACGTATGGAACAACACTGTTGGATAACAAAGTAGATGATAGCACGGTTGCAGAACAAATGGGGCATAGCGATATTGCTACTACACGTAAGTTATATTATTTCAGTAATAAGAGCAAAGAAACTAAAATAAAGCAAATAAATAGGGCAATTAATTTCTGATTTTATTGATTAAGGGTATCAAAGGGTATCAAAACAATTGAAGCGTAAAAGTGTAAAAAACGTTGAAAAATCAAGGAAAATCAGAAAGAACGAGATGAGAGTATTGAAATTCGATTCTCTCATCCCCTGTTGACTAAAGGGTCAGAAACCTTGAGAATTCAAGGATTCTGGCTTTTTTCATTTTCTGGATAATTCCAATGTAGTCAAGTATGTAGTCAAACAAGAATCATTCCTAAAATGAGATAGCATTTTCAATCTGTTTTTCTTTATTTTTCGTTGTTTTATTGCTGAAATAATATAATTTTTTGGTTGTACTGATATCACTGTGTCCCATTTGTTCTGTAATAAATCCCTCATCTACATCACTGTCTATTAAGGTTGTTCCATAAGTCTTTCGTATCTTGTGCATGGTACGATGTGGGATATGTAATTCATTACATATTCTGGACAGTCTTTTATTAAAAGTATTTCCTCTGATACGTTTTCCGTTATGCTCAAATAAATATGTTCCCGATGTATTCAGTTCCAATATTTGATTCAACGTATCCAGTGCGGTAGATGATATGATTAAATCCCGATTACCAGCGTCTGTTTTAGCGTGTTCTTTTACAGCTACAATCCATTTATTGTTTTCGTCTCGGTATTTATCTTCAGTACGTCTGATTTTAATAATACGTCCGTGTAAGTCTTCTTTCTTTAGAGTGCTTAGTTCACCGACACGTAAACCTGTCTGAAATGTAAGCAGAATACCAAGATTATAAATATCCGGCTTTGCTTTCAGACGTTGAATAACTACGGGAATTTCATCTTCCATAAACACTTCTTTCTGCTTGTCTATAATCTTCCGTTTAAAAAGATTATTCGGCAGTTCCAAATCTCCAAAAAATTCAGTGATACTGATTGCAGTATACTTTTTCTTCTTACCGTATTTGAAGATACCACGAATCAATGTCCGTAATCCGGCATATGCCTTTCTGGTAAGTGTAAGGTCACGAATGGTGCATTTGATAAATACTTCCAAATCATCTTCTGTGACATTTTTAAATTTCTTTTTGGTAATTGAAACAGAAGTGTAGTGGAAAAATCTTTTGTAATCGTTCACGTATCTGTCATAAGACGCTTTCTGTATCTCGCCGAAATCCAGTTTGCGGTTTATCCATTCATAGAAAACATCATCAATATAAATTTCTTCCTGTAGAGCCTTGTAAAACTCTACAATGACATTTTCTAGTTCTTCACGGGTATTTCTGCGTCTGTAAAGTCGGTTTCTGTCTTGTTGTGGAAGATACGTGGAATAAATTTCTTTTCCCGATTTGTCTGTTGTTACTGTAATTGCGTAAACATGCTGTGCAAGTATTTCCTTTCTTTCCATATCTGCTATATCATTCAGCATGGTATCTAAAGAGATTATACCTGTTTGGATTGCGTAATTCAATAAATCTGTATCGTCATAAGCGTTGGGTTCAGTCATAAATTACATCAATATGATAAGGGTATTGTCTCAAAATATCTTTTTTTCTCTTTAATTTTTTCTATGTATAGTTAATGCCCTGTATTTTTTAATTTTAAATTTATATTGTCATTTATCTGTTATTATGGGCGAATCATTCAGATATTTCGCTTACTCATTATCAGAATAACTCCTTTCTATTATTGGTAGTTTGGAAGATTTTTTGTAGTCTTCATAAATTTTTATCTGGGTATCATTCATCTTTGCCTGTTCGATTAATACCTGTATATAATCGCAGTTATCCAGTTCTCCGATTTCTGAAAATAATTTTAAAGACGGAGCAACGGAACTTTCTAACCAGTTCCAGATACTATTAAGTGTCTTTTTCTGCGGTTGAATTGTTAGCTTTATTTTCTCTATATCTTGCATAAATAATTCCCAAGGGGGATAAGTAGGATAAAGTCTTTTCCGTGAAGTGGATTTGTTTTCCGGCTGTTCAAGAAAACGGATTTTACCATTTAGTACAGACATTGCAATCTCTGCAACATCACGTCTGGCGATTAATTCCTGTACAACTTTATTTGCCCGTTCCTGTCGGAATCGCAGTTCATATCTATTCCAGTTCGGGTCTAATTCTTTGCCAAATTTTTCTGCCTGTTCGTACCCTTTTTCATAGAAAACGATTCGAAAATCACTGTTGCTACTCCCAAGATAAAGCGTGTTTCCTTTATGAACAGGTATTGATTCACTTAATTCACCAGAAGCATTTTCAGAATAATTACGTAACTGACTAGATATTAAGCCTTGCTTTGTTAAACGTATCAGTTCTGGAATGTTAAGATATGGTTTATGGTCATCTATTGCTAAATCAATTCGTGGAAAATTCACATGATACTGACATACCCTTGCGAAGAAATCAAACCATGTTTCTTTGTTTATCACAAGGAAGTTTTCATAATTTCTACAGCCAGAGCCACTCATTAATATCTGAAATCCATTGTACTGCATTTTACCAGTCGGTTTTAGAATCTTGATATTATCAAATCCGGCAACCAGTTCATGTCCGGCAATTCCTTTCCCTTTATTCTGAAGTTCCATAAGTGAAAGAGGAATTTTTAGGATGTCCGTTATGACAGTGAATAAATCTACATCTTTCACTGTAATCTGACACCAGTCAATTAAGGCTGTCAGACTGTTTTTTTGTCGTGTTACCCTCCTGTTAGTATAGGAGGGTTCTGAAAGAACTGATTTACTTCTTTCTTCCAAATAATAATCCTCCTTTGCCGATAGTGGCAGAGCCACTATCCCTGTCTCTTTTACTGTCCGTTTGGTACGGACAGCAAGAGACAGGAAGTTCATAGGTTACTATGCATTTTTCTGGGAAATACAACGAATCCCTTTACAGGTTACACGTTCTACCAGTGTAGGATAATTTCCTCTCTGAACATATGGAGCATAGACAGGTGTATCCAGTTCCACTACAGAATATGGTTCGATAGATGGGATTTCTGTCATTTCCAGTCGAATATCAACACTGTTACCAAGTTTCATACTTCCAAGATGAAGTTTGACCGCTTCGATATCTTCGGTTTTCTTTCTGGTATCTTTGTCATAGCGGTAGCAATAATCAGCTCCCATATAGCGAAGTTCCCCGAATACCTCTTTGACCTGTTCTTTTGTTAATGTAATCTGCATAAGCATTATTCTTTCTCCCCGTATTACCGATAGGACAGTTGTCTGAATAAGTATTGAAATCCATGGATATTTAAAGTTTAGTTATTTCTAAACTAACTAAATCATAGCATTGATCGAAAAGAAAATCAACATAAAGTTTAGAAAATTATAAACTTTTTATTTTCTTTGCAGAGTATTTATGATATAGTGAGGACAGAATAAATAATCAGCCACACAGAGAAAGTAGAGGATATCGAAATGAACACGATTGCAGAACGAATCAGATTTGCGATGAATGTAAGAAATGTAAAGCAAGTGGAAATGGTACAGAGAACAGGAATTACAAAAGGAGCGTTTAGTTCTTATCTTTCTGGAAATTACAATCCTAAAAAGGATAAACTGGAACTGATTGCTGACGCACTGGATATCAATATTAACTGGTTAATGGGTGAAAATGCGCCTATGGAAAATAGCAGTGCTACAGATAATCAGACTACTGGATATGTATTTTACAAAGAAATGGAATACCTATTGAATAACACCGACACGGCATATATCGGATTTCAGACACAGTATGGGGCATTAATCCCAAGATATCAAATATATGTAAATGTCAGTTTAAATGAAATGCATATCGTACCTATTTTTTTACGGGAAGATTCAAAAGAGTATTATCAATATCCAAAAGAACTTACTCAACCAGAATCATATGAGATATTTACAAGGGATTTTTCCAGTATTCATATGACACTTGCCACTTCTCAGATATATTATTATGGAATCAATGAAAAGACATTGGAAACGGAAATCTTTTCGTTTGCTTATTCGTCCGAAAAAAATTGCTATGTAGCGAGTGATTGTCAGCCTGTCTTGTGTGATGAATTTGTCCGTGAAATCGAAAAGGAAGTGCTTTATCTCCGGAAAGTTTCCAGATAACAGACAAGAGGACTTGCAAGGTTCGTGACCTTTCAAGTCCTCTATATAGCATGGTTGAATTGGATACCGTCCGTTCTGTCAAGGACTGCCCTGACGGCGTATCGGCTTCGCCTTGTTCCTTGACATCACTAGATGACGAAAATCTTATTTATAAAATGAAAACATGGAAATATTCAGTAGGATATCAGCATTCAAACATTATTTTAGAATGAACTTATAAAAATCAATTAATATTTAAATTCGTTTTATTGCTTTCAAATTTTTCTATTAGATTTTTCCCCATTACAATAATTTCTTTTTTCCAAGGATTTCCCAATATTCCATATTTCCAGTCAGAATCAAAAAATAAATGATAATCCCCATTCGGATAGTAGGTAGGAAAATAAACAGTACATTTTCTGTTAGTGTCATAATATTCATAATCACAAGGGATATATTCTTTTGGGGAAAATGTAAAACAGTCATGTTGCCAATCAAAAGCATACATTTTATCACTTACCAACTCTTCCAAAAAAGAATTAATTAGATGCTCCTGTTCATCTGACCAAGGAGTGTCTTTGTGATACGTCTTATTCTCAATGGGGATTTTTATCCATTCAAATTGTCCGTGTATCTTGGGTGTGAATTTATATACATTATATAATTTGTTCCATAAGAGATTTTCTGTATTTTGCGGAATAATTTTCAATATTATATTCCCCCTGCTGTTATATTATCCTACTCTTTATTATGTAAATTTCTTAAGATGTGATAATACATTTTCATATCCTCATCTACTTGCTCTTTACTTCGCATACTATAAGTGTCTAAGTTAGCTGTATCTACGCTTAAACCAAGCATTCTACAGATAACATCAACTTGCCACACCTCAAGTGGAATTTCCAATTTCCTATCGTCATATGCATCTATTACTAATGTTACAGATTTAATATTATCTTTTCTTTTGATGTTATTTTTCATCGTACTGTATCCTTACTTTACAAGTGTGAATTTATCTCTTTATATTTTGGTCAGCATACGAGTATACTTTATCCCAAAAAGATTCATAATCATTATTTAGGGCAAGATTATAATAGTAAATATCTGTATTTTCTTGTGAAGAGTCATTTTCAAAAGCGGTTAGTACTTTTGCTTCTTCAATCAATCCCATATCAGTGAGAGCTTCAATAACATTCTTATAAGATTTAAAGTCTAAACCATTCATGGCTAATTCTGTGTCATAATCAATGACTGTTATAATATTTTGAATCCAAGATGGCAAATTTCCGAACTCTTTTCGGACTTCTGCATGTTCATAAATATCTGCCATTGCTTGAACAAAGTCTTCACCATTGGTAATCTCTGATAAAGCCTTATCTATAAAATTCATCTATATACCCTCTTTTCAATAAAATTCAATTTTCTGTAACTATTGTATCATTAAACGATAAGTAAGTCATATGAAAATCTAAATCATTTTTCGTATATTTGAATCTTAAATTTATCAGCATTGTTTTTAACATTATTACTGTCATTATCTGATGAATATATAATCTGATACATACGTTGATTATGCTCATAACTCCACTCATTGGAATAAACAGATATAACTATTTCGTTCGGATAACCTGTAATATCATAAGAAAAGCGAACGTTTCTATATTTATTCTCAACTGCCTTTGCAATGAGTTCTTCTGCATATTTTTCTTTGTCTAAGTTAAACAGCTTATTAGCAATGACATCAAACTCTTGTTTATAAAAAGTATCAGAAGTGCTGACCATAGTGTTAACAGCTTGTTCTTCACGTCCGTATTGTAAATATCCCAGAAGAGCAATAATACATATCAATATTTTCATAATAATATAGCGTTTTCTCATACGACACCTTTCAAATTAGTGTTCGCATACGAACACTATTATAAACGCTATTTTACGCTAATAATAATTACATAGCAAGGAATTATGAAAGAAAGCGGAAAATTCGTGAGATGATTAAATACGATAAATTATGGGAGACAATGAAAGCCAAAGGCATTTCACAATATGATTTGTATACGCATTATCATATGAACCGTTCTCAACTGAACAGATTAAGACATAATCAGAATGTTGAAGTGAATACGATTGATAAGCTGTGTAATATATTGGATTGTAATGTAGAAGATATTATGACACACTATCCAGACGATAATGTATTTTAGAGGAGATATTAAGTGACGCATGAAAAAGATGACACCACGCTGAACGATTTCTCCTTTCTTGTTTTTTACTACCCATGTAGTCAAAAGGTAGTCAAATGTAGTCAAAACTCAATCGAAGAAATGCTTATTTTATGGGGATTGTGAGGAGTTCCCACAGGGTTCGATTCTCTCATCCCCTGCTCCTAGAAGAGTCAGAAATGCTTTATTTATAAGCTTTTCTGGCTTTTTTTGTTTTAGCTGAAAAATCAAAGGGTATCAAATTGAATTGAAAGGGGTGAATCATTCTGGAT
>UMCH01093348.1_pt1 | contig 14587 bp, 11 predicted proteins | sample 1964201 | NCBI WGS metagenome assembly UMCH01 (sample SAMEA4835965, study PRJEB28245) | human gut metagenome | biome: gut microbiome; material: fecal sample | place: Denmark | collected 2008 | reverse complement strand
GGGAGGTTTTTGCAGTGGATTGTTTATAACCCACTTACTTCTGCTCGGTAATCAAACCGCGCATTTCCATGTTCTCTCGTCTGCGTGGTGTACCGTCGTCTCACCATTAAACGATGTCGAGCGCATTTCGCGTGTCCGAATTGAACTCAAAATGAACTCAACGCCCCTCTGCCAGACGGCGTTTTCCGACGGCAACCCGCATGCCGCGGAAAAACAGGCGTCTCTAGCAAGATAGCGCTCAGCAATCGCCACCGAGGCTGTCGGCCGAGTTGCCGCTCCGATAGGTCGTAGACCTGCCGCGTGGGGCACAAACAAGCTTGCCCTCCTTCACCATGTCGGAAAGATAGCGCCTCACCGTCCTCTCGCCCACACTCGTGACCTGCTCGCTAACGGCCGATGCGGGGAAAGACCCGTAGCGGGCAATGAGGTTATCGACCGCGCTCTCGACCTCCGCGCGCGTGCGGCTCCTTCTTGACCCACCAACGGCTCCGCTTCTCTCGGTCCCCTTCGCGGCTTCGCGATCGCCCCCGCTCCCCACCATGCTCGCCATGACAGGCGGCACCGGCACGAACGCGGTAAACCGATCGCCGTCCTCCAGAACGGGATCCCTCCCCGTGTAGAGCCGCGAGAACTTGTAGAGGATCCTCGTCCCGCTCCCCAACTCCTCAGAACGCCCCATCTGCGTGAAGAAGTTGGCGATGATGGGGTTCTTGGGTGTGGGGTCGAGACTCTCGAGCGTCACGGGGCCGGCGAAGAGCGCGCGGCTCGCGTTGCTCGTGCGGATGCCCTCCCTATCGATGGTGATGCGGGCGATGTGCGGGCTGACGAACTCCCGGTGGATGAGACAGTTGCACACGAGCTCGCGGACGATGACGTCGCGCGCGCTCTTGCGCTGCCCCCCGTCGAGCACGAAGGAATCCGGCAGCCACTTCTCGCAGAAGCCGACGAGCTCGTCGTACGCCCTGACGAGGTTGCTCCTGCAGACGAGGCGATCGTCGTAGCGGTCGGTCTCGACACGACGAAGGACCGCGTCGGTCCGATAGAGCGGCATGACGTCGAGGATCGTATCCTCCTTCCCCAGCAGCGCGACGGCGGCGAGGTTGAATCCCCGCTCCCCCGTCAGCTGGTCGCGCCCGTAGAGACGGGCGGCACGGAGGAGCTCGCCGTCAGAGAGGGAGAGCCACGGGTGGTCGGCGTCGTTCGCACGCAGCGCATCTCGGACTGCGCCAAGAAGGTCCATCTCAAGATCATCCTCGGTCACCCAGGAGTACACGGTCCGCTCCGAGTAGTAGCCCTGCTTGCGGGCCATCATCGAGGTAATCTGGGCATCGCTTTTCACGCGCACGTCGGCATCCGCCACGCGGTCGTACACGACCCCCTTGAACGTGTAGAGGGACGGTCCCATGGGAACCCAAACCCGTATGACGAGCCTGCCTTCAGAATCGTGCAGCCTTTCGAACTCAACCAGCGGCGATACGTTGAACAGGTTCGGGTTGCTCGTCACGTTGGAAATGTTCCGCTCGATGTTGAGCGCCGATGCCTCGGAAACGCCCTCCACGGCGCCATCGTCACGAACACCGAGGAGTATGCTGCCGCCCTGCCTGTTGGCGAACGAGCAGATGGTCTCGAACATGTCCTGACCCGGCTGGGACCCGCAGCGCTTGAACTCGACGCTTATGCCTTCGCCCGTTTGGATGTATCTGTCAAGCGCGTCGCTCATAGGGGTGCTCCACTCTATTCTGGACATTATTCTGGACATCTTATCAGTATTGTCCAGATTATGTCCAGAATAGCGTCCAGAAACGTCTGAGAACTACCCAAAGCGGTATTATGTAGACAGCTTCTGATTAGTGTGTGAGCTTGCGCTCATCATCATGCTTGACATTGAAACTCACTAAACCGATTCATGAAAGCTTCGCCATCTTTCTCGCTCAACCTCTATTTCCTTCGCACGGACAATTTCATCCAATCTCTTTCTGTGATAGCTATAGCGGCCGTCCTCTGGCAAAGATTTCGATATTGTTTTTGTTATCTCTATTTCCTGGCGATATGCAGAAGCAAAGCCCTCTTCCCCCGACCCAATATAAGAAGAGGAGCCAAATGGAAGAATCCCGAAAAGCCTGCCCTCCGGATCCTTGCTCAGCAAGTCAACGTAAGTTTCCATGCGATCCTTAAACGGAATATCTGCAAGGACAATGGAGTAATGTTCCGGCACGGCACCCTCCTCCAGTCCGCGTTCCAGCTCTCCGGCAATAAATACCAAGACATCAAAGACCTTGGAAAGATAACAGTTGTGCGTCAGTAAGCTAGCGACATCGTGATCTGGAAGCTTGCTGCAAGAAACAAGGCGGTGAACTGCCTCGTGCACCCTCTTATCCGGATTATCCAAGCAGGAAACCTGTCCCATGCGACGGATAATCTTTCGGCGGTCATCATAGCCATCTGCCGATTCGAGACGTCTGAACAAGCAGTCAATAGGATCGGAACCTTTTTCATCAAGGTATCTAAACAGCACGCCATAATAATCGAAGTGCTCATTTAGAAGAATATTGGCCTTGTAGACTTCTAGCAGAAGACTTCGATCATCTCCAAAACAGGCATCCAGTGTTTCGTTTGAATTATTCAGTTTAGAGAGGGGCAGAAAGAAACAGCGCGCATATCCCGGTTTTGTGAGCAGCCAGCTCTTTACCGCCTCGCAATAGCGTTTTGCAAACCCGGTAGATTTTAGCTCGATGTCCATGACGCTGTCGATGCGCATCAGCGCCTGCCCGTTATCCGCCAGGCAAATTAAGGAATCCAAATCACCAGCAGTCAAAAACTCTGCCGGGACACTCATGATGGCGGTGCCAACCAGAGCCGAAAGACCATGAGCCTGCGCTTGGTCAATCAGCAGACGCCAACCTATCCTCTGCGCCAACCTTTCGACGATTTTTGGACCGAGAGATATTTCTTGATCACCGTCATAAAGGACGCAGATAGATGTGAATATCTTTTTTACATCAACGGATGGGTCATCCCTTATCAACGAAGACATTACTACTCTGTCGATAAGGGAACCAGCATCATACGAATCAAGCTCGCCGCGCTCCCACATCTCCTGATTGATGCGAAGAACGCCCTCGTAGCGCTGGACACCCCAGCCAGCAGTGGCAGAAGCTATCTCCCTTTCGCCAGGACCAGAGCTCTCCATAAGCTTCTCGAGATCGAAGTACGCTTCGGGCAAAAGCGCAGACACCTTCTCGAGCTCCGGCATCGAAAGCACCTCGCAGGCGAGAGCGCAATGATAGACAAGCTCGCACTCTCCTCGCGTAGCAGGCCTATACCCCGCCGGAATCGCTGATACAAACGCTTTGATACCGCCTATTATGAAAAACCGGATGTTATCTTCGGTTGCCGTTTTGTCGAATACCCCGACATGGGGAGTAAGGATCCTAGCTGCTTCGGCTCGATAAACCGGAGAGCAAAGCAGGCCGCAGAGGAACGCTATCGCGTCGGCTCTAAGCTCGAGGGCAGCCTCCGATTCCGGCATCCTGATTGTTATGTAGCGAATCGATCCACCGTCTTCAACCTCATGCGACGTGTGTGCGAAAGCAAGATACTGCTCGCACAGCTTCATCCCGAAGAATTGCAGATTTCGAGCGTCAGGCTCATGGTCAACCATCTGATCAATCGCATGGATAAGGGCACGCTCGTATTTGAATCCGCTCGCGACGGATCGTGCCGTTATTGCCAACGACCCCTCAATAGCCGATCGATAGTCCCCTAGCGCAAAACAACCCTTCTTGACAGCAGCGAGCAGAGTAGGAAGCGCATCGGGATAGCGCTCAGGATCCCACAGTTCACACAAAACGACCAAGCTTGTTGGAATTGCACCGACCACCCGCCTCTCATAACCCCCTCGCTCGGACAGGGGGACTGGGGAAGCGGCCGCTCCATCGACTTCATCGATCGCAAAGCGATAGGCCTCGTCCGGAATGAGCGGATGAAGCACATCCATGATCTCGCGTCGCTCATCATCTGGCTTCGACCTAGAAGCCTCCCATACCTTTGAGCAGTCAGATTTGATGCGTGAAAGCGTCGCATCGTCACCAAACACGGAAATGAGGATGTTGAGAACCCTGACGACCTTCTGCCTGTCCCGAGCAACGAACCTCTCGATGAAGTTGCGGAGGCCGATGATGTGCTCCTCGAAAATAGCCTTATAGACGCAGTAATCCTGTAGGTTCAGCTGCTCGAATTTGACCGCGATGGTTCCGTCGGAACCCTCAAGCAAATCGAGAATGTTGCGGTCGTGAAGCTTTCTCGCCCTGCGCTCCATTGAAGAGCGAGATACGCCCTCCGACAGCAAGCTGTCGTAAGTCGGATCCCCCTCTCTGAGATCACACGGGGCATACACGCTCAGATACGACAGGAGGGTGAGATCATCCCCTTCAAGCCCGCTAACGAGCCTGTCGTAGAAGACATCCATAATTCCATAGGCACTCTCAATGCCGGGATAGCCTTCACGTTTAGCGCACAGAGCCGCCATTATCGCGATCCTTAAGTTACCTCGAGCAATCTTTTCGATCTTATCGAGAAACAAAGGGCTGGTAATTTCATAGTCTTCCTGCAGCAACGCCCTTACAGCTGCATCTTCCAGCCGCTCAAGCGAGTATGTCTCGCTCTTCACCGAGCGCCGAACGCCGTGCATCAGCTGCTCATAGGCGTAGTCCCTCACCGTGAGGATCACCCGAAGACCGGGGTTTCTTACGACCGCCTCGAGAACCGCATCAAGCCCCTCAGACTGCTGAGCATCATCAATCAGAAGCGCAGCATCCCCCTCTGATAGAAATGCATTGATATCCTCTGCGACACCAGGAATCCGCGTCTGAGACAAAACGTATGACTCAATTTGTTTGCCATCTGCGTAGCGCTTTACGGCTTCGAGCGCAAGCCTCGTCTTTCCGCTTCCCGATGAACCCTTTAGAACAAGGATCTGCACTTGGTCAAGCTTCTTTTCGAGCTCATTTAGCTCCCCATCCCTATGACGCAAAGGTCCAGATTGCGGAGTAGCGAAGATCTTCCGCCCCTCATTCTCAATCCACTCGTTTACAGTGACAAGCGTCCCTACTCCCATTCGTATATGAAGAAAATCCGCCGCAAGATCGTGATATTCGTTAGCCAAGTCCATGGCAATGGTCTTGGGTCCAATAAGCTCGATTCGAGAATCGAGCTCCAAGAGCTCGCCTTCCTGCTCTGGAGTCAGCTTCCATGCAAGATGGCAGCAAATGATTTTTCTGTTGTATCCATCAGGTATTTTGACAGAGATGCACTCCTCGATATCGCTCTTGAGCTTATCGAACGAATTGCATTGGGCAGTGGTAAACGGGATGAGAATAGCTTCGCCATCGGCCAGACTATGGGCATCGGGAATGCCCTTCGTTGTCTTGTTTGTTCCAGGTTGAGAGCCGAGAGCTGTAATGGATTTGAAATGCAGCTTGCGATACACGTACGCCTCGGCAAGCTTTTGAAAAGAGCCTCCGTCTAGTTGTCCCAGCTCTCTTTCAACAAGATTCAATCGAGACATTGTGCCCTTCTTCGCTGTGCAAATTTGAATGCCTTACAGCCCTAGTAGCTCGCTATGGCTCCCTGTGCGTGTGGCGACGAGAACGAGTCCTTCCTCGTCGATACGGTAAATGAGCAGCCAGTCCGGCTCGATGTGGCACTCCCGGTGCCCGCGATATGTCCCGCCCAGAGAGTGGTCGCGCATCACCTCGGGCAGGGCTTCCCCGCGCACGAGCACCTCGAGGGCCGACTCGAGCTTGGCGATGTCCTTGCCTTGCCTCTTTATGCGCTTGTAGTCCTTCTTGAACTTCGTCGTGAACCTCAGCTCAAGCATGGCCTACTCCTCGTCGAGCGCGGCCATGGCCTCCTTGACGGTGCGGTAGGGGCCGGAGAGGTTCCTGCCCGTCGCCGCGTCGTCCATCGCGGCGAGCGTCTCGGGGCTGAACCCGTAGGGGTTCGACGGGTCGAACGGGAAGCCTCCCCGACGGTTGAACGCGGAGACGAACATGCGAATGGCGTTGCTCGGCGAGGTGCCGATCTCGTCGCAGATGGCGGAGAAGCGGTCCTTCTCGTCCTTGCGGAGCTTGGCGGAGATTGACTCAGTGGTAGCTGCGATAGCCATGGTGACCTCCGATTACATAATCTTACTTTGTCTGATATTGTATACCCATAATTGTTGCGTTTCTGCAACGAAAGCGTCGACGTGATAGGGTTATCTCATTGTGAAAAGCCAGGGGCTTTTGGCGGTCGCGGGCACCTGCGCCTTCGGCCGCGCTGTTCTTGCTCATTCACATTCTTCACCCAGCTCTTTCCGCTGGCAGAGCGAAGCAAGACAGAACGAGCAGCAGCGGCCTTGGCCTATTCAGGACATTTCCCAATTGTGTCCAGAACAGTGTCCAAATTAGTGTCCAGATTATGTCCAGAATCACGATTACTGTTTCCCAACAGCTCGACTTGAGCAGAAACCTCGGCCCGAACTTTCGCGGCAAGCTTTTCGCACTCCCTCATCTTCTCAACAAGATCCCGATGTGCGTTCCAGTATGTCTGCCACAAGCCTCTGCTCACAACCTCCTCGAAGTCGATTTTGACCGGTGGAAACAGCCGCTCGTACTCCACAATCCGCGCAGCACGCGTCTCAATGGCCTCGATGCCCCGCGATTTTGGAGATCTCGGTGCGTCTCCAAACATCCACTCTCGCCAGGGTTTGTTCCCCTTCGATTGGTTGCACTTCCCACAAGCAGGAACGAGATTGTGTATCTCGGAGATGTAACCCGTTGGGCGTCTGTTCCGCACGATGGCGTTGAGATGGTCCCACTCAGTTGCGGGATCACCGCAATAGGCACAGCGCACATCCGATGCATCCATGCCGAGAACCTCGAGCGCAAGGGCAATTTCACCGTCACTAGGCATAATTGCGGGAATGATCCCGTTTACAAATGAGTTGGTGATGCTGGATGTCCGACCGGTTATCTTAACCGGTGTCGGCATCCTGAACGCATTGGAAAGGGCGCTCTTCGTCAACGGCACCTCCAAAACAAAATGGGACTGCAGAAATGACGCAGCCCCAGTTACCTGTTATTATATTACAATTACGAACATATATTCGCTATTCCCACTCGATCGTCGCGGGGGGCTTCGACGTAATGTCATACGCGACGCGGTTCACGCCCGGCACCTCCGCCACGATGCGACTGGAAATCCTCGCCAGAACATCGTACGGCAGCTTCGCCCAGTCCGCAGTCATGGCGTCGCTCGACTCGACGGCGCGCAAGATCACAGGCCGCGCGTAGGTACGCTCGTCGCCCATCACACCAACCGACCGGATGTCCGGCAGCACGCAGAAGTACTGCCAGCAGCTATGCTCGCTGTTGCGCTCGCCGGTCTCCTCGAACAGACGCTGGTTGTACGCGTCGAGCTCCTCACGCACGATAGCGTCGGCGTCCTTCAGGATGCTGAGCTTCTCGGGATCCACGGCACCGATGATGCGAATCGCCAGGCCCGGCCCCGGGAAGGGCTGACGGTACACGATGTGCTCCGGCAGACCCAGCGCCAGACCAAGCTCACGCACCTCGTCCTTGAAGAAGTGGTCCAAGGGCTCGATCAGGTCGAAATGCACACCCTCAGGGAACGGGATCAGGTTGTGGTGGCTCTTGATGGTCGACGCCTTGCCGCCCGTCTTGCGTGCGCCGCTCTCGATGATGTCAGGATAGATGGTGCCCTGCGCCAGGTACTTCACCGGGCGCCCGTCCTCCTCGAGCTGCTTCGCCACGGCGAAGAACTCATTCCAGAACTGCGTGCCGATGATGCGGCGCTTCTGCTCGGGGTCGGTCACGCCGGCCAAGAGCTCAGCATAGCGGTCCTCGGCATGCACGTGGATGAAGTCCACATCGAACTGCTTCGTGAAGACCTCCTCCACCTGCTCGGGCTCGCCCTTACGCAAAAGCCCGTGATTCACGAACACGCAGGTCATCTGCTTGCCGATGGCGCGCGCGCCGAGCGCCGCCACCACGGAGGAGTCCACGCCGCCGGAAAGCGCCAGGATCACGCGATCATCGCCCACCTGCTCGCGAATCTCGGCCACCTTCTGCTCGACCAGGTTGTCCATGGTCCAGTCCTCAACCAGGCCGCAGACACCGAACAGGAAGTTCTTGAGAATCTGCTGGCCATGCTCCGTATGGCGCACCTCGGGGTGGAACTGCGTGGAATAGAGCTTCCTCTCGGGGCACTCCATCGCCGCAACGGGGCACACATCGGTCCTGCCCGTCACGACGAAGCCCTCTGGAACGCGGCTCACCGCGTCGCGATGGCTCATCCATACGGTCTGCTCCATGGGCGTGCCCTTGAAGAGCGCAGACTCGTTATCGCAGGCGAGCGTCGCCGGCCCGTATTCGCCCACCTCTGAATGAGCGACCTCACCGCCGAGCGTCACCGCCATGATCTGATGGCCATAGCAGAATCCCAGCACCGGAACACCCAGCTCGAAGATGCCGGCATCGATGGAAGGAGCATCTTCGGCATACACGCTTGCCGGGCCGCCGGAAAGGATGATGGCCGAGGGAGCCATCTCGGCAACCTCCGCCGCGGAGATATCGCACGGCACAATTTCCGAATACACATGCAAATCGCGCACGCGCCGAGCGATGAGCTGCCCGTACTGCGCGCCGAAATCGAACACCAACACCTTCTGATTGGATTGGTCGAACCCGTTCTGAGCCACAGGCTGTCCTTTCTCGCAGAGGTCGGGCACCCGCCCGTACGCGCCATCATGCGCGTCTTTCGCATACCCATCCATCATACACGTTGCCCGAGCCACCCCAAGACGGCATACGACCGTTCCAGAAAAGGCCCCTACGCACGCCGCGATTCCTCCAGCAGCCGCTCGTACTTCTCGAGCGAGGTATTGGCCACAAGCTCCTCCGGGAACCCCGTGTCTTCAAGAGCGGCCAGCGCCTCGCCAAACTGCCCCACACCGCTCGTGTGGTGCGCATCGGTGCCCACCACCACGGGGGTCTCGTACCGCATGCAGAGGCGGAGAATCTCGCGGATGTTCTCCGCCGTGTTCAGGCGGTACGGAACGGTGCGCACCGAGGAATTGTTGACCTCGATGAGCACATGGCTCTCTTTGGCCGCCCGCACGAACCGATCGAAATCAATGGGAATGAACCCGTCGTCCGGGTGCCCGATGATGTTCACGTACGGGTTCTCCATGGCGCGCAGGTACGCACGGGTATTCTCCTCGCAGGTACCCGCCTTGGTGCACATAGTATGGAAGCTCGCGATCACCACGTGCTGGCGAGCCAGGATGTCTTCGGGCATATCGACGCGGCCGTCGAAATCCATGATGTTGAGCTCCACGCCGTAGAACATGCGCACACCCGAGAGTTCGCGCGGCAACTTGCCGTACCCCATGAAATGGAGCATGGGCGTCCAGTTGATGAGTTCGGGCGCGTGGTCGGTGATGGCCAAGCCTTCGAGCCCCGCGCGCGCGGCGGCAGCGGCCATCTCGTCCACGGTAGAAAAACCGTCGGGGCTTGCAAGCGTATGGGTATGGGAATCGACAACGAGCTGCATGGAAACTCCTTTACTAAACGATGGCGGCGCACCCCGGAGCGCGGCCAAGCGAAGCGCTCGGACCGAGGCCGCCGCGCAGGCATCCGGAACGCGGCGCCCGCGCTACCCGAGCAGCATGTCGCCGAGCACATCGCCACCATCATACGTCACCGCGCAGGCACGCACGATGCGGCGATCCCGCACATCGTACACGTTGTATCCGCTCAGTCGCCGGAAGCGCACCGCGCGCACGGGCGCCCCGCCCGCCGGGCGTACGTCGCACGGATCTGCCTGAAACGAGGTGGCATCGGCGGTATGGTACTCCACGCCTTCGTAGACACGGTGCGCCTGATGGTGCGTGTGCCCGTTGAGTACCGCGACACCCGGGCGCCTGAGCAGCTCGAGGAGCTCCACCGCACCGGGCAATGCCGGCATATCCGTCTGGCTCGGGTCCACATGATGGTGCGTGCAAACGAGGGCCATCTGCCCCCGCGACGCCGCCGTCTCGAGCTCCCCGCGAAGCCACGCCAGGCGCTCAGCGTCAACATAGCCGTCCGCATGCCCAGGCTCGCTCGTATCGAACGAGATGAGGCGCGACCCCGCGACCTCACACGTATAGAGCAGCGGCTCGCCACCCAAACCGGAAAGCGCCTCCGGCCACCCCGCACGGAGCGCCGCGCGGTCATCGTGGTTGCCCGGTGTCACGATGCAGGGCACCACGGCACCCAAGACCTCGCGGCATACACGATGAACGGCCTCGCCCACCGCACGATACGCCGCCTCGCCCCCGCGCTCCACGAAGTCGCCCGTCAACACGATGGCGCCAACGCGCTCGCCCGCGTCGTCCGCGGCCAGGCCCTCGCGCAGGCACGCCTCGAATGCAGGAAGCACGTCGCCCAAGCGGTCAACCATAGCGGGGTAGAACTCCGCCGCGGGCAACGAGAGCGGGCGGTCGCCTACCTCGGCAACCGCCCCATGCGCGTTATCACCGCAGCCGTCCGCTCCCCTGCGAGCATCCTTCGCCCCAAGCGAATAATGAATGTCCGACAGATGCAAAACGCGCATGAACCACCTCGCTATACCCTAGGAAAACGCTGATGTATCTACCAGAGCCGGCCGCAATTGCAGTTTTTGGGCACTTGCCCGCGCGAACCTCGGGCAGAACCGCAACAACCCAGAGGTCGTCGGCCCCCTGAGCTGCGCTTTCTTCTGTTGGCTACCTTCTCGTACCTGCCGTGACGCCCGGAAGTGCCCAAGAGTTGCAATCGCGAACGTGAGGGCACCGCCGGGGCCAAGTATCAACGGTTCTCTAGCGCAACCGCTTGCGAATGGCTCCGCCCAAAAGGTCGATCGCGAACACGGCCACCACCACGCCGATGAGGATGATGCTCACCGTTGCCCAGTTGCGCGCCTGAATGGCAAAGATGAGGGGTGCGCCGATGCCGCCGGCGCCCACCAGGCCAAGCGTGGACGCAGAACGGACCGCGATCTCAAAGTGGTTGAGCGAAAGCGACGAGAAGATGGGCATGAGCTGCGGCAGGCGCGCGTAGAAAAGCGACTGCCAGAAGTTGCCGCCCACCGCACGCACAGCCTCAACGGGCGCCTCGTCCATAGCCTCGATCTGCTCGGTAAAGAGCTTGCCGAGCATGCCGATCTGATGCACGCCGATGGCGAGCGCGCCGGCAAACGGACCGGGCCCCACCACGCGCACGAAGATGATGGCATACACAAGCTCGGGGAACGCGCGCAACACATTGCACACGAACTTGCCCACTCGCGGCACCACAGGGTTGTGCCAAAGGGTGCGCGAGCTCACGAGCGCAAAGGGGATGGCGAGCACCGTCGCGATCGCTGTGCCCAGAAACGCGATGCCTATGGTGAGCAAAAGAAGGCTGATCAGGTCCTCGCCGGAGCCATCGTAGACGTACCCCCAATCAGGGCTGAGCAGCCCGCGCAGCGCCTCGAGCGCGAGCGAGGGGTTGAAGGTCGCGAGCCCGGAATAGTCGAGCCCGATTGCAGACCAGGCCACCACGGCCACCACCACGACCGAGATCGCGATGGTACGCGCGCGCTCGGATGCAAACAGCCCGCGGCGCGCGGGCGCAGTCGTCTCACTCATGCGAGCCTCCTTCTCACCGCTTCGCTCAGAAAGTCAACCACGGCAACCACGACGAAGATCATGAGAATGATCACCGACACGCGGTCGTAGCGCAAAAGCCCGAGCGACGAGTTCAAGATAACGCCGATGCCGCCGGCGCCCACATAGCCCAGCACCGTCGAGGCGCGCACGTTAATCTCGAACGCATAAAACAGATAGCTCGCGAGCTGGCTCATGACCTGGGGAGCAATCGACCAGAACGCAATCTGCACGCGCGTGGCACCCACGGCTTCCGCGGCCTCGATGGGGCCCTCGTCCACCGTCTCGATGGTCTCGAAGATGAGCTGCGAGACCACACCGAGCGTGAAGACGGCGATGGTGATCACGCCGGAGAACTCACCGATTCCCACGATCGCCACGGTAAGCGCGGCAAGCAACAGGTTGGGAATGGTGCGAACGACATCGAGAATGAAGCGGAAGATGGCCGTGACCACCTGGTTGCGCGTCACCACGGTCGTGGCGAGAAACGCCAGCGGCACCGCGACCGCAAAGCCGATCACCGTGCCCAGGACAGACATCTTGATGGTGCGGATCATCGGGTCGATGAGCGTGGGGATGTAGGAGAAGTCCGGCTGCATGAAGCGCTCGAGGAATGCGGTGACCTGCGGACCACCCTGGATGACCTCGGCAAAGTCTGCATCGGTCACCGTTGTGCTCGCGACCACGCACGCGACGAGTACCAGCACCACGAACAGGTTCTTGTACCAGTCGAAATGTACGGTCTCGGAGATCTTCATCAGGCGGCCGCCCCCTTCGCTTCGCGCTCGGCAGCGTCCTTGTCGTAAATCTCGGCGAGGCGCTCCTCGGTGAGCTCGTCGGGCGTGCCATCGAACACGAGGCGCCCGGCGCGCAACGCGATGATGCGGGTGGAGAACTGGCGGGCCAGCTCGACCGAGTGGATGTTCACCACGACGGTCTTGCCCTCCTCCTTGTTGATGCGCTCCAGGTCCTTAAGAACGGTCTGCGTAGTTACCGGGTCGAGCGAGGCCACCGGCTCGTCGGCGAGGATGATGTCGGCTCGCTGCACGAGCGCACGGGCGATGGAGACGCGCTGCTGCTGGCCGCCGGAGAGCTCATCCGAGCGCGAGTGCAGCTTGTCGAGGAGGCCAACGGTAGCGAGCGCCTTCTCGGTGTTCTTGTAGTCCTCTTCGGCAAAGAGCCCGAAGATGCTCTTGAAGGTGGAGTAATAGCCTAAGCGTCCGGAAAGCACGTTCTTCTGTACCGTCGAGCGCTTCACCAGGTTGAAGCTCTGTGAAATCATGCCGATCCGACGGCGAATGCGCCGGAGCTCGCGCTTGTCGGCGCGCGTGATGGAGGTGCCGTCGACGACGACCTCGCCCTCCGTCACGTCATTCAGGCGGTTGATGGAGCGCAGAAGCGTCGACTTGCCCGCACCGGAAAGGCCGATGATGGAGACGAACTCGCCGTCGCCGATCGTCAGCTGGATATGGTCCAGGCCGCGCGTACCGTTGCCGTACACCTTGGACACGTCTTTGAATTCGATCATGGTTCCCCTCTTCATGGCATGGAATGCGCGCAAGCACGCGGGTCGGCGCGCGATACAACCGCCGGGCAGCGCCGCATCGACTCATGGGGGCGATCCGGCAGGGCCCGTCAACGCAGAGCGCGCCCGCAACCGATAGAAAAGCGCCCGGCTGGGAGCGAACTCCCGGCCGGGCACGCCTTGCAAACCGGAAGCGCGGGCGCGGCTGAGCTACGCGGAGGCCTTCTCCGTGTACTCCTCGATGGTGTCGTAGGCAGACTCGTCGACCTCGGTGTAGCCCAGGTGGCTCCACATGGACATGGCCTCGGCGCCCTCCTCGTCATTCGCCATGTTGAGGAAGGTCTCCTTGATCTTGTCCTTCATGTCCTGGTCCATATCGGGCTGGACGGCGATGGCGTCGTTGGGAATATCGCCCTCGGTGAGGTAGAGCACGCGGAGGTCGGCGAACAGGTCGTTATCGGGGAAGCTGTTCGCGAAGACGTTGCGCGCGCCCTCGAACACGAAGCAGGCATCCTGCTGGCCGTTGAGCACGGCGGTGATCTCGGACGGGATGTCGTTCACCGTGGTGAGCGTGCACTCGGTCACAGGATCGACGCCGGCGTCCTTGAGCTCGGCCACGGGGTAGATGTAGCCGGACGCGGAGTTCGCGGAGAGCGTGGCGATCTTCTTGCCCTTGAGATCGGTGAGCTCCTGCATGTCGCTATCAGAGCGCACGAGGATCTCGCCCTTGAAGGTGCCGGTGAGCTCGCCCTCGATGGGAAGGCCGGTCTCGCGGTCATAGGCACCGAGCTCGGAGGTGAGCAGGGCCTCCGCGCAACCCTGGTTGCGCGCCATAACGTAGGCGGCCGGCGGCATGATGCCGAGCTGCACCTGGCCGGAGGCCATGGCCTCGACGATGGTGGTGTAGTCGGTCGCAAGGGTCACGTTGGTCTCGACGCCAAGCTTCTCGGTGAGGTAATCGGCGAAGGGCTTGGCCTTTGCCTCAAGGCTGCCGTCGTTGTTGGTAGGCACGAACTGGACCTCGAGCGAGGTAATCTCGGCCGCAGCGCTGCTGCCGCCGTCGCCGTTGCCGCCGCAGCCAGAGAGCGCGGCAACGGAACCGAGCGCAAGGGCGCCGGTGAGAACGCTGCGACGACTCACGGCGGTGTTGAGCATTTCGAACATGGACATGATTCCTGCCTTCCATAACACCAGGACTTCATAAGACACGATACTCACGATACCATCACCCGAGCGCCCGCAGAGCGCAGAATGCCGACCCCTGACCGAAGGATTACATCCGTTTACCGAATAATTCGTCCAACTGCCTTCGATGGGAACTATGGGGGATT
>UMCH01097621.1_pt1 | contig 14655 bp, 14 predicted proteins | sample 1964201 | NCBI WGS metagenome assembly UMCH01 (sample SAMEA4835965, study PRJEB28245) | human gut metagenome | biome: gut microbiome; material: fecal sample | place: Denmark | collected 2008 | reverse complement strand
CCGCCTCTACCGCACCGGCGGGGTGGACATTGTGGTGACTCACGCCCCGGCCCGGGGCTATGGCGACGAAGACAGCCGGCCCCACCAGGGCTTCGCCGCCTTCCTCCCCCTGCTGGATAAGTACGCCCCCCAATACTTGGTCCACGGCCATGTCCACACCCGCTACGGCGTGGGCCGCCCCCGGGTGCTGCAGCGGGGAGGCACCACCATCATCAACGCCTGCGAACGCTACCTCCTGGAGCTCCCAGATCCCCCTGCCAACGCCCCCGGGCGAAAGCTGAAGGAGCTATAAGAATTCCATGCTCCCCTGCCCTCTGCCAGATGTGAGCATGGACCGGTACTTTGGAAAAGCTGTCCTCTGGGCCAGTCAGAATCAGCTGGTTCTGGGCCGTGGGAACGGGATTTTTGACCCTGACGGAACCATTTCCCGGCAGGATATGGTAACGGTTTTCTATCGGTACGCAAAACTCATGGAATATCGTACAGATGCAACCGGCGATTTGGGTAAATTTCCAGATTCCGGCCGGGTATCTGGCTATGCAAAAAATGCCATGGCCTGGGCTGTAGGAGCTGGTCTGATCAATGGCATGACAAGTGGTAATGCCTGCATATTGTCGCCCACCGCAAGCTCCACCAGAGCTCAGGTCGCAACCGTATTCCAACGGTTTGTAGAACAAGTAGCATCGTAATCAAAAGCAAGCACAAGGGCCTGCTGCAAGGCGGAGGCCAGAACCGGTTCTACAGGAGACTGTAGCAGCGAATTCTGGCCTGCCACCTTTGCAGCAGGCCCCATTTCATATGAAAAGCGGCAATTATGGACAGGCTTCCTCCCCTTTTTTCTTCGCTAGCTCCAAAATCTCCGGCATCTTCTCCAAAATCTTCCCATAATTCTCCCGGACATGGGGCCGGAGGCAATGGGTACAGTCCTTGACCCCGTTTGCCGTATAGCGGAAGCTCCCCCCGCACCGGTCGCCCAGGGCGTACAGGGGACAGTAGCAGAACAGGCAGCTAAAGGTCTCGGGATCCGCCCCCGGGTGACAGGGGTAGAATTCGCAGAGCTTGTTCTGGAAAAAATCGTAATGCTTTTCCTCCATAGGGGGACCTCCTTTGTGGCGGGACGCAGGACTGGGATTTCGCAAGATGGTACCATATTCTCCCCGAACCCAGTTTGAAAAGCCAGCCTGTGAACCCTTCCTATTTTGCTTCATTATAACAGACCCCTTCCTGTCTGTCCAGCAGAGATCCTTCCCACCCAGGGCGGCAGCCTTTCCTCCTACTGGACTGGCGCGGCAGCACCCGGCCTTCCCCGGGCAGGGCGCCGAACGACGTGAGGCGGATGAGAAACGGGCGATATCTGGCAGACTGGTAGGCAGGATCGGCAAAAACGTAACATGTTCCCTTCTGAACGGAACTGCATATCAACCAGCCAGGTTTCGCCCTTTCTCATCCGTCAGCCTTCGGATGCCAGCTGGAATCATAGAGGGTCTGTTGCAAAATGCGTTTTTTGCGACAGCCCCCGTTCTAAAAGTGAAGGATAGCGGGAGAAAACACAGAACTTCGTGCCTTATCCCGCTAAAATATTAGGGACAATTTTAGAAAACGCTATTTCGCAACGCGCCCAAGATCCCATGGCCCTTCGCGCCTACCCTGGGGCAAGGCAGTCTCTTCAGGCCGTTCTGCATCCCCAACCGGCATGTCGCAAATATGGCACCCCCATGTCCCGGAACGGAGACAGGGGGTGCCATATTGGCAGAAAGGACCGGGTTACACCAGAAAAACCATTACTTTTTCTTTAACTCGATCGTCATCTCGCCGCCCTCGGCAGGGGCGGTGGTGATCGTGGTGGTGTCGCCCTCGTAGCCCTCGGGAAGCTTCAGGGTGTGGATCTCGTAGGCGTAAGGGGGCAGGGTGAATTCACACACGCCGTTTTCGTCAGACTGATAGGTGGCGCAGGTTGTATCGTCGCAGACCTGGCAGGTGACACCTGCCACAGGCTGACCGTTCTGGTCCACATACTTGACGGTATAGGTGACCTCGGACGAGGTCGTGGCAGACGTGGTGGGCCGGGCCGTGGTAGAGGGCTTGGTGCCGTCAGCGTACTGCCAGGAGACCGTGGCGTTGCCGTTTTCATCTGCCAGGGAAGTGGCTACCACTTCGTTGACATTTTCCTCGTTGGCAAAGAGGATGACTTGCGTCAGCGGCGTCTCGCTGTCCAGAGCGTTGTACAAGCACATACTCGAATCGCCGTAGCCAGTGGTCTCTATGCTGTCAATGGCGCTCTGGAACGCATAGCCCTCCTCCGTCTGGCAAGAGAGCACAGCGGGCTGAGAACCGTCATAGTTACAGTACATGAAGAGCGTCTCAGGGTCCACGTCAGGAGCCAGGGTCAGCAGAACATCTGCAGTGCCACCGGGCACAATGTAGAAAGTGGTGTTCTCAGGCAGCTGGCTGGGGTCGTCAAAGACAATCTCCTTGGCGTCGGGATTGGTGACGGTCAGCGTAGTGGCATCGCCGAACAGGTAAGCGGGGTTGGCATCCACCGCAGCGGCAGCGGCATCGCCGGAAAGTAACTCGATGGTGTCAATCCACAGGGTATCCTCACCGTCTTCGCTTGCTTCGTCCTTGCAGTAGGCAACCGATACAGTGTATTCCCCATCGGCATCGAAGGCGTAGGCGTAGGTCGTCCAATCGCGCTCTCCGCCGAAGCACTTCACGGTCTCACCGTTGACGCGGATCTGCATCAGGTCAAAGGTGGCTTCGCTGGATACCTTGAAGGTAACGGCCACCGCGTCGCCGGCCTTGGCGTTCACCGTGGCGTTCACCACAGCCTCGCTGCGGTTGACCTGATGGTTGGAGGAAGCCACCACAGTGCGGCCGTCCTGCTCCCCCGCCACCATGGGCCAGGAATACTCATCGGTATCATTGGTAAACACCAGAGAGCCGCCCTCTGCATTCAGCGCAGACGCCAGCTCCGCCTCGGAGGAGGGCTCCACATTGGGCTTCGTGCGAGGAATGCCGTACTGCATGATGGACTCGGTGTAGTCGTCCCCCAAAAACAGCTCAAAGAGGTTGATAAAAGAATCCGCATCAGACTGAGAGCCGGCCTCCAGGAAGCAAATCGTACCGAACCGGTCCACCACGATGGAGGTGGGAATGGAATCCACGCCAAAAGCGCTTGCCAAATCCGGCGTGTCCTTTGCCACAGGGAAGGTCATACCCTTCTCGGCAGCATACTGCGCCAGCACATCGTCAGTATCCTCGGGTTCGCAGGAAAGGGCAATGACCTCTACCCGGTCCTGATACTGCTCATACGCCTGCTGCAGGAAAGGGAACTCAGCGCCGCAGGGGCCGCACCAGGTAGCCCAAATATTGATGAGCACCATATCCTTTTCCTTCAGCACTTCAGACAGGGTCACAGTCTTGCCGTCAAAGGTGGTGACGGTGAAATCCTGTATCTTGTCGCCCATCTGATAGGAAACCGCTTCCCCTTCGGTGGGAGCAACCGTCTCCTCGGTGGGAGCAGAGGTCTCAGGAGCGGAGCTCTCGGGGGCCGGCTCACTGGTGGACTGCACACCGTCGGTATTCTTACAGCCGGCGCACAGGAGCATTGCCAGCGCCAGCAGCAGGCAAAGCAGCGTTTTTGTATGTTTCATATTGTTTTCTCCTCTCGTTGCGTCTATGTTATGTGAGAATAGCACAATTTATTTTCCCTGTCAAGGATTAGAACGAGAATTTCAGGATCACGGCAGCATTTACTTTTTGGCATATAATTGTATTAGATTTTTCTTGATGTAGATAATCTATTGATTCATCCTGTAGGCAGACCTTGCGAATTCCCGAGACTGCAAACAGCGCCCGGCCTGCCCCCGGGGGAAGCCAGGGATGTTGCCGCGTCAGGATGGAACAAGGAAATGCTGTCTCCCTGGTCTGGATGGAACTTTTTGTTGCGTGAAGCCGCACCGTGTGCTATAATTCATCCATCAAAAAAGAGAGGAAACGGATGATGAAAAAGCAAATGCAAGCGATACGCTGGGTCATGACGCTGGCAACCATTTTGGTTCTGGCGCTTTTGGCCTGGCAGTGTGTGGACATCTATCTGGAAGGCAACCGCCCATCCAATTTAGATGCCAACGGCGTGTACCGCTCCCCTGTATTCAGCGTGGAAATTGTGGAGGCACGTCTGCGGCCCCTTCTGCCTGTGCTGACGGTTTATGGACTGATGACCCTGGGGGCATTGATCCTGCAATCCACCGGCAAAGGGGTGAGGCCCCGGGGCTCCCACTCCCCCGAAGACCGTTTGCACCTTCTGAAGGCCCATGTGGCTACGCTTCCCGATGAGGCAAAAGCCCTGGAGCGGCAGCGCCGGGTCATCTGCATGGTTGCTACCGTGGCGGTGCTGGCCTGCGCCGTGCCGTGCCTGGTCTACCTCCTTGACCGGGAGCATTTCACCTCCTGGGATCTGGAGCAGGTGATGGGGCAAATGCTGCTCCACGTGGCCCCCTGGATCGCAGCCGCCTTTGCAGTGGTTTTCGCAGCTTCCTTTGCCTGCGGCCGCAATGTGAAGCGGGAAATCACGGCCCTCCAGGGCCATGTGGGAAAGGCAAAGCCGGAAGCTCCCGCCCCCCGCCGGATGCCCGTGGGGGCTCTGCGCGCCGGCCTGTACGCGGTCGCCATTGTGTTCATCGTGCTGGGTGTGATGAACGGCGGCCTGCGGGATGTGCTGGTGAAGGCGGTCAATATCTGCACGGAGTGTATCGGCCTTGGCTAAGCTCACCCATTGGCTCCGGAGTCACCTGCCCACCCAGCGCAGGCTCATCCAGCTCTACGCCGCCCTCCTTTACAATGCCCATCTGAAGGGCTATATCTCCGGCAACATCTACACCGGCAGCACCAAAAGCGTTTGCGTGCCGGGCTTCAACTGCTATTCCTGCCCCGGGGCCGTGGGCGCGTGCCCCCTGGGCGCTCTGCAGAACGCCATTGCCTCCTCCGGCAGCCGCACGCCGGTGTACGTCCTGGGCATTCTGCTGCTCTACGGCATCACCCTGGGCCGCACCATCTGCGGCTTCCTGTGCCCGGTGGGACTGCTGCAGGAGCTGCTCCACAAAATTCCCTCGTTCAAAGTTAAGAAAGGCCGCGTCACCCGTGTGCTGAGCTATCTGAAGTATGTCATCTTAGCAATTTTTGTGATTCTGGTTCCCCTTTGGTACGCCCTGCAGAGCTACCCGGTGCCCGCGTTTTGTAAGTACATCTGTCCGGCGGGCACCTTTGAGGGCGCCATCGGCCTGCTGTCCAATCCGGCCAATCGCGACAAGTTTTCCATGCTGGGCATCCTCTTCACCCGCAAATTTGTGATCATGCTGATCATCGCCCTGGCCTGTGTGTTCATTTACCGCGCCTTTTGCCGCTTCCTCTGCCCCCTGGGCGCGATTTATGGCCTGTTCGCCAAAATCGCCGTGGTTGGCGTCAAGGTGGAGGCTCCCAAGTGCACCAGCTGCGGCCGCTGTACGGCGCAATGCCCCATGGATATCCGCCGTGTGGGCGATCATGAGTGTATCCACTGCGGGCGGTGTATTGACGTCTGCCCCACAGGGGCCATCTCCCTCAAGGCCGGTCGCATCACCCTCCGCGGTCCACAAACCGATGCCCCCTCAGAGCAACAGCGGCGTGGCCGCCGTATTCGCCTGGTGGCCTGGGCCGTGGCTCTGGCGGTGCTGGTCGGCGCGCTGTGGTATTTCAACCGGCCCGAGCCTGCCACGCCGGCGCCTGAGCCCCCTGTGACCACAGCCCCCGTTGAGGACGATACCCCTGTGGGCTACGAGGTCGGGATGCGCGCACCAGACTTTTCCGTCCCGGTGTACGGGGCGGATGGGAGCGTCTTTACCCTGAGCGAGCACCGGGGCAAGCCGGTCATTGTGAATTTCTGGGCCACCTGGTGTACCCCCTGCTGCGGCGAGCTGCCTTACTTTGACGAAATATACCGCACCTACGGCAACGACGCGGCAGTGGTGGCCATCCATTCCGACCTGGTGACCGATGATGTGGAGGCTTACTTGGCAAACTATGATTATCAGCTTCCCTTCGCCCTGGACGAAACCGGCTCGGTAATCCAGTCCTTCGGCGGCTCCACCATGCTACCCCAAACCATCGTCATCGACGCAAACGGCATCATCGTCTACAACGCCGTTGGCTCTGTGACCTACGAGGTCCTGGAAAACCTGCTGTCCCAGGCGGAGGAATCCGCAAAATCCTAATCAAGACCACAAAACGGGCCGGAGAATTGGAAAAAAGCTTCCAATTCTCCGGCCTGTTTTCATGCTGCTGTCATAAGCTTCTGCTAAAAGACGAGCTGATATGATCAAACGTCCGGCTCAATTTCTTTAAAAGTGCGGCCTTCATGAGTAAATTAAAAACCAGCGCATTCCTGTTTGATACACGTCCTCTATCAGAGGCAAAGAAGACAGGGAATATGATACCGCATAAAAAATCCCGGCAGTGAACGGAACACCGTGCTGCCAGGATTCTGTGATGACGGGTCAGAAATTCTGCCCCGCGCTTTCGTCGAAATGCTTGTTGATCTGCTCCGTGAATTCCACCGCTGCGTTGTAGCCCATTTTCTTCTGGCGGTTATTCATGGCGGCGGCTTCCAGGATGACGGCCAGGTTGCGGCCGGGGGTGATGGGGATGGTGATTTGGGGGACCTTGACCCCCAGAATGTCGATACACTGCTCATCCAGTCCCAAACGGTCATAGATTTCGTGGTTGCTCCAGGGAACGATGTTGATCACCAGGTCGATGACGTTCTCCCCCTTGATGGCACCCATGCCAAAGAGCTTTGCCACATTGATGAGGCCGATGCCCCGGAGCTCAATGTAGTTCCGGATCAAGTCCGGCGCGGTGCCCATGAGACTGGTGGAGGAGATTTTTTTAATCTCCACCGCATCGTCTGCAATGAGCCGGTGGCCCCGCTTGATGAGCTCCACAGCGGCCTCACTCTTGCCGATGCCACTCTCCCCCACCAGGAGCAGGCCCTCGCCGTACACGTCCACCAGGACGCCGTGGCGGGTAATCCGGGGAGCCAGGGCGCTTTTCAGGTAGGAAATCAGGCTGGAGACCATGTAAGAGGTGGTCTCCTGGCAGCGCAGAATGGTGATATCATGCTTTTTGGCCATTTCCACGCAGGTCTCGTCCGGGTCCATGTTCCGGGCGATGATGAGGGCGGGGATTTTAAAGGAAAACAGCCGGTCGAATATGATGCTCCGCTGCTCCTGGGAAATTTTCCGCAGGTAGCTCATCTCCACATTCCCCAGTACCTGCAGACGCATAGGCTCAAAGTGGTCGAAGTATCCCGCCAGCTGCAGCCCGGGCCGGGAGACGTCCTCCACCGTCACACGAATGGATTCATAGTCACTGGACCGGTAGGCCGGGGTCAGCTGAAACTCCTGTACCAGTCGGGTCAAGGGCACGCTGTAGGTGTCGATCATGACTGTCACCTCATTCCAATTTTCACAAAATCGATTATACCGAATTGCTCTGGGAATATCAACCGGATTTCAAAAAATTTTGGTTTTTTCCCGTTTTCCCCTTGCAATTTGGGGCCACATCTGATATTATATGGGCTGTGTCCGTCCGGATTCGTCCGGCGATTTTCCCATGGATTGGAGGTGCAGCTAATGGCTAAGTGCGATATTTGCGGCAAGGGCGTTACCTTTGGCATTAAGGTCTCCCATTCCCACAGACGGTCCAACAGAATGTGGAAGCCCAATGTGAAGCGCGTCAAGGCGATTGTCGACGGTACTCCGCGCCATGTATACGTCTGTACAAGATGTCTCCGTTCCAACAAGGTTGAGCGTGCCATCTGATCCCACCCCTGCCATAAATTACGGCATAGCCTGTTCGGCTATGCCGTTTTTTATAAGTCCCCGCTCCCCGGAGCAGGCATAGGCATCCCCCTAGGCTAACCCCGCTAATCGGCCAGAATTACGCAAAGGCACTGTAGGGGCGCACAATGTAAGCCCGGCAGTGAAATCTTCCGGTTTCTCCAGATTCCCGGCGAATTCCCGCAGATTTCCCGGCAGGCGCACGCTGTGCGCCCCTACAGGGGGGTACCACCGCTCCCGTCTGCCCCCGAGGCGTAGGGTGCGGCCTCCGGACGCACCCTGCGCCGCTCCCCACAGCTGGTCCCTGGAAAGCCGCTCGGTACTCGTCTGAACGGTATTCCTATGCTCCCAGGGAAAGGCCGATGCGCTCAAAACAGCTCTGTCAACTGACAGAACGCCTCAAGCCGGGCCTCCCAGGCCTCCGGGTTTCCGAAGCCGTAGGCGGCCCAGACGAAGGGAATCCCGGCCAATCTGGCGGCCTCCAGGTCCCCCTGGGTGTCGCCCACATAGGCGGCGCTGGTAATTCGGTTCCGCTCCATTACCAGGCGTATGGTCTCCCCCTTACACAGCCCGGTTTCGCCGAAGCAGGCATGGTCCCGGATGAGGCCCCCCAGCTTTCCCTTTTCCAGCAGCAGCTCAATGTAGCCCTTCTGGCAATTGCTGACGATAAACAGCCGATGGCGGCGGGAGAGCGCCTCCAGAGTCTGCCGGACCTGAGGATAGAAAATTTCACAGGGGTCATCCTGCATCACCCGGTCCTCCCAAGCCATACAGGAGTTCATGAGCCTCCGCCGTTCCTCCGGCCCCTGGTCCGGCAGAAAGGCCAAAGCAATTTCGTCCATGGTTTTGCCAAAGAGCGGGCGAATGCCCTCTGGCGTGCAGGTGGGCTCCCGCCCCGCCTCCTCCAGAGCCAGGTTCCAGCCCCGTACCACCAGATCCACAGAGTCCCACAAGGTCCCATCCACATCAAAAATCAAGCTCTCCGGGTTCATGCCGTCTCCTCCAGATCCTTCATGGTTTTCCGGAATTGGTAGGCAAAGGTACACACCGTCGTCAGCACTGCCAGCGTGTCCGCCACAGGCTCCGCCAGGAACACCGCCATGACCTTCTCCTCTCCCGTCCGGAACAGAAGAGGCAGAATCAGGATCAGGGGAATGAGTAAAATAATTTTTCGTAAAACCGCCAGAAACAGAGACGTTTTGGCATTGCCCAGGGCAATGAAGGTCTGCTGGCAGGCGATCTGGGCCCCGAAGATGACCGAGGCCGCCATATAGATCCGCATGGCCCAGGCGCTGTAGGAAATGAGGGTTTTGTCCGTGGCAAAAATCGATGCCAGCGTCCCGGGGAACACCATAGCCAGAAGCCACAGAAGGGCGGAATAGCTCAGGCAGCAGATGAGTAACAGCCGGAAGGCCGATTTCACCCGCCGGGCATTTTTTGCCCCAAAGTTGTAGCTGATGATGGGCTGCGCCCCCTGGGTCAGACCCTGAAGGGGCAGCATGGAAAACTGCATCACGCTGGCCAGGATGGTCATGGCTCCCACCGCCAAATCCCCGCCGTAGCGCTGGAGGGAGGCGTTGAAGCACACAGAGATAACGCCCTCCGTGGACTGCATGATAAAGGGAGACAGGCCCAGAGCCAGACACGGCCCATAGAGCTTCCAGTCCAGCCCCAGGTTCTCCCGCCGGATGCGCAGGCCGGTCTTCTTGCCCAGAAGGAACCGCACCACCCACAGGGCGGACAGGCCCTGGGAGATGATGGTAGCCAGGGCGGCCCCCGCCACCCCCATCCCCAGGCCCAAAATCAAAACAGCGTCCAGAATCATGTTGGCCACCGCGCCAATGAGCACACTGACCATGGCCACAGAGGCAAATCCCTGGGCGGTGATAAAGGCATTGAGCCCCAGGGCCAGCTCCACAAACACCGTGCCCAAGGCATAGATTTTCATATACTGCACCGCATAGCCAATGGTTTCCTCACTGGCCCCAAAGGCCATCAGAAGCGGCCGGCTAAAAATCAGAAACACCACGGTCAGGATCAGACCCGCCGACACCGCACCAGTGACGCAGTTGCCCAGGATCTTCTCCGCTCCCGCCCGGTCTCCCCGGCCCAGGAAAATGGAGGCCCGGGTGGCCCCGCCCATGGCGGTGAGGGCCGCAAAGGCGGAAATGATCATAATGAGACTCATGCACACCCCCACGCCGGTAAGGGCCGTCCGCCCCACCACGGGGATGTGGCCGATGTAAATCCGGTCCACCATATTGTATAAGGCGTTCACCAGCTGGGCGGTGATGGTGGGCAGAGCCAGCCGCAGCAGCAGCTTCCCCACGCTCCCCTGGCCCAGGTCGCCGGTTTCTCTTTGGTTCATACCCGCAAGTTCCTCCCTGATCCTGGTTTCCGGCTTGCGTCCTCAGCCCGCCGGGCGTGAGCTGGGCGCTCCAGCTTCTCCAGCGCCACATTCTCTTCCATGGCTTCTATCGTTCCCATTTTTTTCATCAATTTCTCCTGCCTCACTCCGGGTAGCAGATGTGGGCCTCATCCAGGCGCAGCAGCGTCTTCTCCAGGTACCGGCCAGCCAGGAGCTTTGCCATGGGCAGGTTCATGTCCAGGTAGTTCCCGCAGTCCCGGGCCGCAGCGCCGGGTACCGGCCCCTCATAGTCCCGGATGAACCGGAACATAGCCTGGACCAGCTCTTCCACATCTCGGGGCTCCAAATCCCCGGCCAGCAGGAGATAGAAGCCGGTGCGGCAGCCCATGGGGCCAAAGTACACCGTCCGGTCCTTCCAATCCGGGTCATTGCGCAAATAGGTGGCCCCCAGGTGTTCTATGGTGTGGATCTCCGCCGTATTCATCACCGGCTCCCGGTTGGGGGCCGTCATCCTAAGATCGAAGGTGGTTACCGTCTCCGCTCCCATTCGATCTTTCCGGGACACATACAGCCCCGGCTCCAGGGTCAGGTGATTCACCGTAAAGCTGGCAATTTTCTCCATATGCTCATTCCTCCAGAATGTATCTCAAATCCTGCACCGTGGTGGCAATCCGGTCCGCTCCCGCCGCCTCCAGCTCCTGCCGGGAGCCATAGCCAAACAGGACGCCGATGCAGGGCAGGCCATTTTCCCGGGCGCCAAGCACATCATGCTCCCGGTCCCCCACCATAACGGCGCCCTGACGTCCCTGCTGCGCCAAAGCATAGGCCAGGACGCTGGCCTTGGTGCACCGGCTCTCGTCCAGGGTGCTGCCGGCAATACAAGAAAAAAATCCGGCCAGCTCAAAATGCTCCAAAATCTCCACCGCCATATGTTCCGGCTTGGAGGTGGCCACCACCAGGCGCTTTCCCCCCTCCCGGAGCCCCTGCAGCAGGGCCGGAATGCCGGAGTAAACCGCGTTTTCAAACTTTCCCCGCTGCTCATAGTACTCCCGGAAGAGGGCCACCGCCTGCTGGGTCTCCGCCTCCGTCATGGCCTCATACCGCCGGAAGGAATCCCACAGCGGGGGGCCAATATACCGGTTCAGGCTGGGCCGGGAGGGAACCGGCCTGCCCATGCGCGTCAGGGCGTAGGCCACAGAGTTGGTAATCCCCGGGCCTGAGTCGGTCAGAGTCCCATCCAGATCAAAATAAATGGTTTCGTATCTCATAAGTTACCTCACCCGTCACAGTTGGCCGCATCTATGGCAATGACCAGCAGAAGACCGGCCAGCTCCTGGGTCCGGTCCCCGAATTCCAGCACGTAGGTATCGCCCCAATGGAAGGGCTCTTTGGAAATGGTCATTACCGTGCCGGCGGGGGACGTCACCTGATAGTCCCAGCCCAAAAAGTCTCCTTCCCCCTGCCAATTCAGGTAATCCACCTCATATCGGGGGCGGAAGAGGGTGAACCGCTTGTCCACACGGCCCAGGCTGCGGCCCCGGGCGGAAATTTCAAACTTAGGCATCATTGTAAGCAGACGCTCCTGGATCAGCCCCACTTCCTCCCCGGTACCATGCTCATACACATGAATCCGGTGTCCCAGAGTCCACACTTCCGCCTTCACATAGTACTTAGGACTCCCTGTCTCGTCATATACATCATATGTATCGGACCAGGAGAACACCCGCTGGCGAATCAAAAGCTTCATTCCTTCGCCTCCTTTTTCCCATATCATACCGCAGAGCCCACCAATTTGCAAGGTCTAAAGGCTGAGCCCCAAAGGGACAGCATTTACTTTTTTTGCACTGGCGCGCTGAAGCAGCTGGTATGGACATAAGTTCACCAGCTTCAGCACTACTATCTGATGTGCAATGGAGGGACAGCTCCCTGGCTTCCCTCTTTCCCCCGGGGGAAGGGCGAGCTCGCCCATGCAAGGTCGCGCGCCTCCTACCAGCCTGTCCTCTAAAAATGAGCCTGTGCAAATCGGCGGTCCGTTGCGGTATATTGTAATGCTGCTTTGCTTTTCCCCAGCTCTTGCTGTGCAAACGTCCACAAAGGGCGGACGCATTTCCGGCAACCTCGACAAAAAATGCACCCAAAATTTGTGACTTTCTCCAATTCTGAGTTTTCCCGATTGACTTTCGGCAGATTTATCATATCATAAAATGGATGTAGCAATTTGAACGATGCCCCCGGAGAATTCACAATCTCGTTTGGGCAGAAATCACAATTTCAAAGGAGCTGGATTATGATTCAATCACTGGAATCCCTCCATCGCGCCGCACAGGAGCGAGGGAGCAGAGTTCTGGCTGTAGCTGCGGCCCAGGACGCAGAAGTGCTGCTGGCTGTGGACGCTGCCAGGAAGCTGGGAATTGCCACAGCTATCCTGGTGGGCGACGAGGAACAAATTCGTGCCATCGCCCAAGCTCATGGCATTCCCCTGGAGCCCCATCGGATTCTCCCAGAGCCCGATAAAGTCCAGGCATGCCGCACCGCCGTGAAGCTGGTCCGGGACGGACAGGCTGACGCGGTGATGAAGGGCATTGTAGACACCTCCATCATTTTAAAAGCCGTGCTGGACAAGGAAATCGGCCTGCGGGATGCACCGGTTCTGTCCCACGTGGCCTTGTTTCAGGTTCCGGGCTACGACCGCCTGCTCTACGTAACCGACGCGGCCATGAACATTGCCCCCGATCTGGAAGCCAAAAAGCACATTGTATCCAACGCCGTGAAGGTGGCCCACGCCCTGGGTAACCCCAATCCCATTGTGGCCTGCCTGTGCGCCGTGGAGAAGGTAAATCCCAAAATGCCTGCAACCCTGGACGCCGCAGCTTTGGTAGAGGCAAACGCAGCAGGCGCTCTTCCCGGCTGCACCGTCATCGGCCCCCTGGCCCTGGACAACGCCGTCTCCCCCGAGGCCGCCCGTCACAAGGGAATTACCGATCCCAACGCCGGTCACGCCGACATTCTCCTGGTTCCCAACATTGAGACTGGCAACGTGTTCTACAAGTCTATGGTCTTCATGGCCAAGTCCCAGAACGCCGGCCTCATCGTGGGCGCCAAGGCCCCCGTGATCGTCACCTCCCGGGCGGACAGCGAGCAGACCAAGCTCAACTCCATTGCCCTGGCTCTGGCCGTTGCGGCTACCAACCTGTGATGAAGGAGTACGTATATGGAAGAATATAAAATACTGGCCATGAATTTCGGTTCCACCTCCACCAAAGTCGCCGCCTATGAAGGGGACACCCAGCTGCTGCAGAAGGTGTTCCACCACAGCCCCGAGGATCTCCAGGGCGTCAGCAGCATGGAGGACAACGCCGCCCTGCGCAAGCCCCTGATCCTGAACTATCTCAAAGAGCAAGGGGTGGATTTAAAGGAATTTGACGCCATTGTGGGCCGGGGTGGCCTGGTGCGGCCCCTTCTGGGCGGCACCTATGCCGTCAACGAAAAGATGCTGGAGGATCTGCGCAGTTGCACCTACGGCACCCATGTATGCAACCTGGGTGGCATCCTGGCTGCGGAAATTGGCCAGGAGCTGGGTAAGCCCGCCTATGTGGTAGACCCCCCTGTCATTGACGAAATGTCCGACCTGGCCAAGCTCTCCGGCAGTCCGGACTTCCCCCGCCGTCCCCTCTTCCACGCCCTCAACCAGAAGGCCATTGCCAAGCGCTACGCCACCGAATACGGTCTCTCCTATGACTCCCTGCGCCTCATCGTGGCCCATATGGGCGGCGGTGTCACCGTGGGCACCCACCTGTACGGCAAGGTCGTAGACGTGAACAACGGCCTGGAGGGCGACGGCGCTTACACTGCCGAGCGGCCCGGCAGCCTGGCTGTGGTGGATGTGCTGCGGGCAGCCTTCAGCGGCAAATATGGCACCACCTTCCAGGAGCTTCGGGAGTTCTTCACCTTCCACTGCGGCCTGGCCGCTTACACCGGCACCAACGACGGCCGGGAGGTGTCCCGCCGGATCAAGGAGGGCGACAAGGAAGCCGAGCTTGCCTACCGGGGTATGGCCTATCAGGTTGCCAAGGAAATTGGCGCCGCCGGCGCCGTGCTTCAGGGCAAGGTGGACGCCATTTTGCTCACCGGCGGCTTTGCTTACGACTCCATGCTGATGGGCTGGATTAAGGAATACATCAGCTACCTGGCTCCTGTGTACATCTACCCCGGAGAAGACGAAATGCTCTCCCTGGCTCAGGGCGCCATCCGGGTTCTGAAGGGTCAGGAGGAGGTCCAGGTATATTGAAGCGCATCCAAATGATTACCGGCCACTACGGCAGCGGAAAAACCGAGTACGCCGTAAACCTGGCTCTCCGGCTGGCAGCGGAGGGCAAAAAAACCGTCCTGGCCGATCTGGACATTGTCAAC
>UMCH01062904.1_pt1 | contig 14693 bp, 13 predicted proteins | sample 1964201 | NCBI WGS metagenome assembly UMCH01 (sample SAMEA4835965, study PRJEB28245) | human gut metagenome | biome: gut microbiome; material: fecal sample | place: Denmark | collected 2008 | reverse complement strand
GCGTCCGCCTATGCCAGCCGCCATCCCTGCCCCCGGCTGATTACCCAGTCGATCCGTTCCGCCGTGACAGCCCCCGGCGCGCTGGTCTACGAGCTGGACTATAAGCGGCTGGCGCACCGGATCGTCAAGACCCTTTGCAGCCGTCTGGATAAAGAGACTCCGCTTCCGCCGCAGCTCCATATGAAAAATGACGGGTTCCGCGCCCCCGTTTCCGTGCCGGCGCTGTCTGAGCAGTGCCTGCGGATGCTGACGATGGCTTCCCCGTCCACGGAGGCACTTTCCAATCTGCTGCCGCACCTGGAAAAAACCACGGGCATTCATCTGGAATTGACGGTGCTTCCGTCGTTGCGGGATGTTTATGATGTGCTCCAAACGCCTTCCCGCAGCCGCTATGACCTGATCCGAATGGATGTGGCCTGGATGGATGAGCTGGCAGAGCGCCTGTTCCGCCCGCTGGACCAGATCCCCTTTGACTGGGACGGCCTTTTGTCGAAGGTCATTCCGGAGCTGGGCGAGAACTATACGGTCTCCCATGGCACACGGTATTGCGTGCCCTATGACCCCAGCACGCAGCTGATGTTTTACCGCCGGGACCTGTTTACCGACCCCACCTATAAGCGGATGTACTTTGAGGCCTACCGCAAAGAGCTGAAAGTCCCGGAGAGCTTTGGCGAATACAACCGTATTGCCGGATTTTTCACCCGCAGCCGCAATCCGGCCTCACCCATCCAGTACGGCTCCGCCGTTGCCGGAGGAAACGTGGTCACGAGCCCCAGCGAGTTTATGCCGCGTCTTTTTGAGGCGGGCGGCGACCTGCTGGACAGCCGCGGGCGGATCACCATCCATACGCCGCAGGCGCTTTCCGCGCTGAAAAACTATCAGGAAACGTATTCCTGCTCGGATCGCATCGTGCATGATGTGTGGAAAAACGTGCTGGAGGGGTTTGCCGACGGCTCCGCCGCCATGACGGTGGTGTTTATCAACTACGCCTCCCACATCTTGAATTCCAAGATGTCCAGCATTGCCGGAAAGCTGGGGTTTGCACCGGTCCCCGGCGGCGTGCCCCTGCTGGGCGGCGGCGTGGTCGGCATTACACGGGACTGCGCACACCCGGAGACCGCCTGCGCCTTCCTGTCCTGGCTGTATTCGGACCTGGTCGCCCCGGTCTTTACCACCCTGGGCGGTCTTTCCCCCTGCCGCTCCGCTTATGGGAATCGGGACATCAATGAGCGGTATCCCTGGCTTTCCACGGCGCGCCGCAGCTTCCCCAGTGCCCGCCGGCGGGGAAACAGCAGTTATTACAGCAACTTCAGTGAGCTTCAGATGGAAAACATCATCGCCTCCTGCGTGCGCCAGGCGCTGTTGGGTGAGATCGGTGCCGAGGATGCTTTGCGCCAGGCCCAGGCAAATTGCGAGGCTTATTTTCAACCGAACGAATAGAGCCGGAAGGTCCCGGCCTTTCGCCTGCGCACAGGTCCGCCCCTGCAAAAGGTCATTATAAAAAAAGAAGCCGCTTTTTTAGCGGCTTCTTTTTTTGCTGCCCGCAAACGGCAGACGGAGGGCTGCGCAGAGGGCATCCCATTTGTAAGATGCTCTGCCCTTTACCGGGGACCCTGGAAACGGATCAGGCAAAGCCCGGTGTTGGACTCCAGCGTTGCCGGGGGAGCGCCGCCGGGCATAAACAGCTGATCGCCCGCAGTCAGAGACAGCTGCCGTTCCCCGCACCGCAGGACACCCCTGCCGGAGAGGACGAACAGACCATAAAAGGAGGCGCGAGCCCTCAGTACCAGCGAGGTCTCCACAAAAATTCGCTCCATGGAAAAGTAGGGACAACGATCATGGCCCAGCAGTTCCACGATACGGCCGCCGGCGGTGCGCTCTATGACCCGGGGCGGAATAAAGTAGGCGGCTTTTGTCTCTTCCCGGGAAAGGCGGGCGTACCGGATCAGGGAGAACATGCGGTCGTATCCGATGCCCATATGGCAAAGATCGTCCGGCACCCGAGTGCCGGACGCCGTTTGCCGTTCCAGGCGGAGGGTCAGATCACTGGGTTCCTGGATCTCCATGAGAAAGCACCCGGCGCCGATGGCATGGGGGACGCCGCCTTCCACCAAAACCGTTTGACCGGCCACCGCGGGGAACTGATACATGCAATCCAGTATCCGCTGGGGGTCGCCGCTGCAAAACGCCTGGCGGAGGACCTCTTCCGTTACGTTTTGCCGCAAGCCCAAATAAAACACCGGCGGCTGTCCGTTGATAGAGCGTCCCTCCAAAAAGTGCCAGCACTCTGCTTTGCCGAAGGGGAGCCCCCAGAGCTCCCTGGCAGATTCCCGGGTGGGATGGACCTGGACATTGAGCCGTTCTGCGGCGTCCAGCAGCTTCAGCAGTACCCCGCAGCTGCTGCCGTGGCGGTGAACAAAGTCCCTTCCCAGCCATGCTTCCGGTGATGCGGCAATGGCGTCCCGCAGGGTGGGAAAGGGCGGCTCCTGCACCCGGCTGAGACCGGCGCCCGGCTGGGCGCCGGTGCCGGCCGCTTCCACGGTGGATGCGATCCACTCCTCCGGGAAATGGTCATCCTGCGGGTCCGTTTCTCCGCGGAGCGCGCGGATACGGCTGCCTCCCAGGTAGACGCGCCACGCTCCGGCGTGATCCAGAAGGACGGGAAGGTTCGGCTGCTTCATGGGCTGCGCCTCCAATCATCAAGTCATTCTGCAATGAGAGAATACCACAGATGCATTGCCCAAATAAACGAGTAATACTTCACAAAAATCTGCCAAATAAATCATCAATATAGAGAATATATGATTTTTTGATTATTGATATTGATTATTTAATCATTTGGTGGTAATTTTGGGAAGACGCAAAGACGTGGGACCTTGGGCCTCTTCATGAAAGGATGCGATAATATTGCTTACGACACTGGAAGAAGTTTTGAAGATCGCGGAGGAAACCGGAACGGCGATCCCCGCTTTCAATATTGACAACCTGGAAGGGCCGGAGGCCCTGGTGGACGCGGCGGAAGCGGAAAACTGTCCGCTGATCCTCACGGTGGGGCAGGGGGCCATCGGTGCCGGCCAGCTCTGGCACCTGGCCGATGTGGTGAAGCGTCTGGCGGGTGAGACCAAGATCCCCGTGGTGCTGCATCTGGACCATGGCGTCAGCTATGAGCAGACCGTTTTGTGCCTGCGGGCAGGCTTTACTTCCGTTATGTACGACGGGTCACACCATCCCTTTGACGAAAACGTGCGGGAGAGCCAGGCAGTGGTCCGGAGTGCCCACGCCGTGGGCGTTTCCGTGGAATGCGAGCTGGGCGCGATCTCCGGCGTGGAGGACGGTATCTCCCATAAAAGCGTCAATTTGGTAGACCTGCACGAGGTGGAGCAGTTCATTGCCATGGTGGACTGCGATGCGCTGGCCGTGGGGATCGGCAATGCCCACGGCATGTATCAGGGAACCCCCCACTTTGACTTTGACCGGCTGGCTGCCTGCCGTGCGCTGGGCACGCCGCCGCTGGTGCTGCATGGCGGTTCCGGCACACCGGATGATATGATCCGCAAAGCCATCCAGCTGGGCATCCGGAAGATCAATGTGGCCACGGAGCTGAGAATGGCCTTTATGTCCGGACTGGAGGCCACGGTGGGGCAGCGTGATTTTTATGCCATGTACCGGCAGGCCAAGGCCAATATGTATGAGCTGGCCCGGCACAAGATCCAGCTGTTCCAGGGAAAATGATGGATCACTGAGCAAACAGTGATTTAATTGAATCTTCCGCTCTTGCGGAAATGCACAAATTCCACATGAAAATCCTGTTAAATAGTCATATTTACAAGTGAAAATGACTGTGATAACATTTTATCAATCAATAAATATTCATTTTATGATTAGAATATGATTATTAATCAAAATCACGATGCTGGATGGAGGGCGGCCCATGAGGGTCCTGTGTGTAGGAGAAATGATGGTGGATCTGCTGGTCCATCCCGTCGGCCCGGTGGCATTTGACAATGACGCCAGCCAGGTGGAGGAGATCGCCATAAAAAGCGGCGGAGACGCCAATAACAACGCCATTGATCTGGCCAAGCTGGGAAACGAGGTCTACTACGTGGGCCGGGCCGGATGCGATGTGCTGGCGGATTATGTGCTGGACATCGCCCGGAAGGCCGGCGTCTGCGTGGACTATGTAAAACGGTCTGCCGCCACAGAGCAGACCAAGTCCCTGATCCTCATTGATCCTGCGGGCAACCGGAAATTCCTGCAGTATCCGGGAACCAGCGCCGAGTTTTGCCTGGAGGACGTGGACCTGAGCCTGCTGGACCGGGTGGACATGCTCCAGATCGGCGGAACATTCCATCTGCCGCAGTTTGACGGCGCCGGCGCGGCGGCCCTGCTGCGGGCAGCCCGGGAAAAGGGCGTGGTCACCTGCATGGATGTGACGAAGGACAGGACCGGGCGGTGGGATGCGATCATCCGCCCCTGTTACCGGTATCTGGACTATTTCCTGCCGTCCATTGAGCAGGCGTCCTGCATCGCCGGCACCGATGACGAGCGCAGGATCGCGGATTATTTCCTGGAGCAGGGTGTCGGTACCGTGGCCATCAAGCTGGGGACCAGGGGCTGCTACTGCAAGGATGGGAAGCGGGCCTTTTACTGCGGGTGCTATCAGGTGCCGGTGGCAGAGACTACCGGCGCGGGGGACGCCTTTGTGGCCGGCTTCCTGACGGCGCTGGGCCGGGGAAAAGAGCTGGAGGACTGCGTCCGCTTTGCCACGGCCACGTCCGCCCACGCGGTCCAGGCCTTTGGTGCCACCGCCGGCGTACCCGATTATGCCACGGTGGAACAGTTCATCCAAAGCCGGGATGCGCTGCCGATCCGGTATGTTTGAGGTTGCTGCCGTCCGGAAACGGGCGTTGGTGATACATTACATGACTTTTTATGATGAAAGGGAGTACCACTATGAGACACACTAGCAAAAAGCTGCTTGCCATGCTGCTGGCCGGTGCCATGTCGCTGACTCTGCTGACTGCCTGCGGCTCCAAAGAATCTGCCCCCAGCTCTGAAGGTGAAAACGACCAGCCTGAAGAGGCTGCCACTTTGGACTACCCCACCAAGGACATTACCGTGATCGTACCTTACGGCGCCGGCGGCACGACGGATCTGTGTGTCCGCGGTGTGCTGGATGCGGTTCCCGATGACATGATCTCCACCAATTTCATGGTTTCCAACGTGACCGGCGGCTCCGGCCTGGTGGGTGCCACGCAGTTCGCCAACGCTGCGTCTGACGGCTACACCATCGGCGTGCTCAACTGCGACCTGGTGCTCAACAACGTGCTGGGAAACACCGAGATTACCTCTGACCAGTTTGTGCCTCTGGCCTGCATCGAGAATGACCCCTATCTGTTCGTGGTCAGCAAGGATGCCCCCTATCAGACCTTTGAGGAGTTTGTGGAGTATGCCAAGGCCAATCCGGGCACTGTGACCGTGGCCGATACCGGCAGCGGTGCTGCTCCTCACCTGGCTTACCTGGCTCTGGTGCAGGATCTGGGCCTGGATCTGAAGACGGTCTCCTACGATTCCGCGGCGGACAGCGTGGTGGCCGTGGTCAGCGGTGAGGTCCAGGCGGCCATCACGGCCTCCGGCGCCGCCGTGGGCCAGATGGATGCCGGCAACGTGGTGCCTCTGGCTGTGACCTCCAACGAGCGGCTGAGCACCTACCCCGATGTGCCTGCCATGGGAGAGCTGTATGAGGAGTTGGCCGACATGCAGGTAAACAGCTGGATCATGCTGGCCGTGAAGGCGGACACCGACCCGGCCATCGTGGAGTTCCTGCAGCAGGCCTTTGCGCCCGCCGCTGTCTCCGACGAGTACAAGGCTACGCAGGAAGGCTTCTTCTTCCAGCCCGTCGAGGAGATGAGCAACGAGGAAATGGTGAGCTTTGTTGCCAGCCAGCAGGAGTATTACACCTCTTTGATCGGTTAAGCCCCATTTGAAAGGCCGGAGCCCCTACGTTTCATACGTGCGGGCTCCCCCTTTTTCTAGGAGGAGATACATTTGAAAAAATACAATATTGGGATCTGCATTTTTTTGATTATCATGTCGGCCGCCATGTTCTTCAGCGCCTCCCAGATGCCGTCCGTAGACGGAGGCATGGGCGCGGGAACCTGGCCCAAGGTCCTGTCGGTGTGCATGATTCTGCTGGCCGTCGCCCTGATGGTCCAGAGCCTGCGGGACCACTCGGACAAGAAAGCGCCCTTTGAAATGGGGCCCGGACTCAAGCGGGTCCTGGCGGGCATCGGCATCATGCTGGTATTTTGCGTGTTGCTGAAATTCTTCGGCTTTATGATCGCTTCCGCATTTATGATCCCTGCCATCATGGCTTTGATGAAGGAGCGGCGGCCGCTGGTCCTCATTGGCGTCACGGTGGGCGTGCTGGTGTTCATTTACGTGATTTTTTCCGTGGCGCTCAATCTGCCCATCCCCAAGGGCAGCCTGCTGTAACGAAAGGAGGAACGACAGATGGAGAGTTTATTGGCCGCACTGACCTATGTGCTGCAGCCGTATCATATCGGCGTGGTCTTCTTCGGCACGCTCATCGGAATCCTGGTGGGCGCGATGCCCGGACTGTCCTCGATCATGGGATTGAGCATCATGATGCCGCTGACGCTGTCTCTGGACGGAAATGCCGGTATCCTCATGCTGCTGGGCGTTTTCTGCGGCGCCATTTACGGCGGTTCCATTACTGCCATTTTGATTAAAACACCGGGCACCGCCAACTCTGCCGCCACGGTGCTGGACGGATATCCCATGGCCACCACCCTGCATCAGCCGGGACGCGCCATCAGTATTTCCACCATGGCGTCCACCTTCGGCGGACTGTTCAGCGCGGTGATGCTGCTGTGGACCGCTCCGCTCCTGAGCAAGTTTGCGCTGAAGTTCGGCGCTGCGGAGTACTTTGCCCTGGCTGTGTTCGGCCTGAGCATGGTCACCAGCATCTCCTCCCAAAACGTCATCAAGGGCCTGATCGGCGCTGTGCTGGGCCTGATGATGGCGACCGTGGGCATGAACTCCCTGACCGGTTCGGCCCGCTTTACCTTCGGCTCCGTCTACCTGATGGGCGGCATCGCCATGGTGCCCACCCTGATCGCCCTCTATGCGTTTTCCCAGGGACTGAGCAACATCGAAGAGGGCGGCGGAAACAGCAAGCCCACCTCCAAGGCCAAGCTGGAGCGGGTCCTGCCCACCTGGGCGGACATCAAGGCCACGTTCCCCACGATCCTGCGCTCCAGCGTCATCGGCACGGTGATCGGAGCCATCCCCGGCACCGGCGGCGACATTGCCTCCTGGGTGGGGTATAACGAGGCCAAGCGCTGGTCCAAGCACCCGGAAAAATTCGGACAGGGTGTCCCCGAGGGCATTGCAGCGCCGGAGGCCGCCAACAATGCCATCTCCGGCGGTGCGCTTATCCCCCTGCTGACGCTGGGCATCCCCGGCGATGCAGGCACGGCCGTGATGCTCAGTGCCCTGATGATGCAGGGCGTCGTGCCCGGACCCACGCTGTTCACCGACCAGACCGATACGGTCTACACCATCATCGTGGGACTGTTCTTCGCCAATATCTGCATGTGCCTGCTGGGCTACGGTGCCATCCGGGGATTTGCCAAGATCGGCAATGTCTCCAACACGTACCTGACTCCCATCGTGTTCGTGTTCTGCGTTGTAGGCACCTTTGCGCTGAACAACAACATTCTGGATATCTTCATGATGATGATTTTCGGCGTGGTGGCGTATTTCCTCATTAAGTGTGAGTTCCCCATGCCTCCTATCATCCTGGGACTGATTTTGGGCAGCCTGGCGGAGAAGAATCTGCAGCGGGCGCTGACGATTTCCGACGGCAGCTGGTCCATCTTCTTTACCCGTCCCATCTCCCTGGTTTTGATTATCATTTCCGTGATCTCCCTGCTGTGGCCCATCGTCAGCCCGATCCTCCGGAAAAGACGTGGGCAGAAGGCCTGAGCCGGCCAATCTTTGGAAAAATAACAGTTGTGTGCGATTGAAAAATCATTTATAATGATTCTATAATGATTCCGAAATGATTCGTGCGGTGAAAAGGGAGGCTCGACCATGAAAAGCGGAGAGCGGCAGCTGCAAATTCTGGATGCCATGAAAAAAACCAACAGCATTTCCGTAAATGAACTGCTGGAAATGCTGCCGGCCTCCCCTGCCACGATCCGTCGGGACATCACTGCACTGGAACAGGCAGGAAAGATCCGCAAGGCCCGAGGCAGGATCTTTTTGGAAGACATCCGCAGGGCACCCAGCTACGAGATGCGGGATGCCATGCACGATGAGGAAAAAAAGCGCATCGGAAAGGCCGCCGCGGCCCTGGTGCAGGAGGATGATTCCATTATCATCGATGCAGGCACCACCACGCTGGCCCTTGCCGAAAACCTGCGGGACCGGAATCACCTGTCCGTCATTACCAATTCCGTCCCGGTGGCATACGCCTTTAATGCCACCAATGTAAATGTGTTTTTGTGCGGCGGCATGCTGGAGGACATGGCCCTGGTGGATGATGATGCGGTGGAGTTTTTTGCCTCCCACCAGGTGGAAAAAGCGTTTATCGGAGCTTCCGGCGTCCGGGGGATCACGGGGCTGACAGTGGTATCTCCCTTTCAGTTTGCAGTCAAGCGCCAAATGGTCCGCTCTGCCCGGGAAGTCTATGCGCTGCTGGATGAGAGCAAATTCCACATCATGGGCGTCAATCTCTTTGCCGATTTCCGGGAATTGACCGGCATCATCACGTCCAAGCCCATCACCAACGAAAAGCTGTTGGAACGGCTGGAGCAGGAACACGTAAAAGTCATTTACACAGAATAACAAAGACGTTTCCCCGGGGAAGGTCCCGTATGGGCGCCGGGGACCTGCGGACAGCGGGAATGGAACGCGCCCCCGAAAAACGGTCTGTAAAAAAGCTCCTGATTTCTTAGGAAATCAGGAGCTTTTTTCTGCTTGGTACAGCTTGGGGACCCGGAAGCTCTGCGCTCCGTTGGCCTCGTCGGTCACCGTGCCGGCAGGGAAGAGGATCACGGGATTGCCCTCCTCGTCCACCTCGAAGGCGGTGGTCTCATCAATGGCTACATAGTCGGTCAAAGGGGCGTTGTCCTCAATGGGATAGTAGCGCACGTCCGGGTCCTTTTCCATGCGGTTGCCCATCTGCATGGTGATGGTCTCCGTGAGATAGGAGACATAGTCCTCGCCCAGCAGAGCTTCCAGGGTGGGCTCTTCCGAAGTCTCCTGCGCTGCGGGGGGCGTTTGGTCCGCCTGGGGCGAGGCGTCCGGCGTCTCACTGTCGGCGGCGGAGGCGGCGCAGGCGGAGAGCAGCAGCGCGCACAGCAGCGCCAGCAGGCACAATAGCGAACGGTTCTTTTTCATGATCCATACCTCCCTTTTCTTATGGTCCGGGCCCGCCCTGGGGCCCGGTCCCTTTTGGTATCTTTACCATAGCGCTTCCTTGCCGCAAAGTGGCCGCACAAAGGCATCATTGCTGCATCATTGTATCCGGGGACTTTCGCCGTCGCTGGGGAAAAAGGCCAGAGGCTCCACATAGAGCCGCCCGCTGTGGCGCTCTGTCCCGGCGGTGTACAGCAGCCCGTCCGTTTGCGTCAGTTCCCATACGGTGTCGCTGCGCGGCTGCGTCTCCAGTCCCAGCCCGTCCAAAAACCGCTGGCCAAGCGCCGCACTGGACGGAAGCGAATCCCGGACAGAGCGCAGGGAGCAGTCGATCCACAGCGGCAATCCCGTCTCCTGGTCCACCACCAGCCACAGGTCGTCCCGTCCGGCGGTCCTGCCCTGGAGATACAGCATCCCGGCGGAAAGCGTGCCGTCGGACTGGACATAGATGGCCCGGGTGCCCCCCGTATATTCCAGACTGTCCCGGTCAAAGTCCTCCGGCAGAACGCCCCAGGCCAGCAGGAAATCCACGCTCTGGAAAAACAGGTCCTCCGCCTGCGCCGCGTCCGCCTCGCCCGGAGCGGGCAGGGACTGGGTGGTGGAATAGACCTCCAGGTCCGGGGAGCGGGTGCCCCGCACCAGCAGCTCCAGCTTTTCCGCCAGGGTGGCCTCCCGGATGGTCAGCTCCTCCTGCGCCAAAAGCGCGGTGTGGATGGTGCCCAGGGTCTGCCGGTCCCGCAGGGCCGAGATCTGGGGCGGCAGCAGCAGGGCCGAGAGCACCACCAGGCCGGTCGCAACGGGCAATGCCCAGGTTTTGATGCACTTCAAGAGGACTCGCCTCCTTTCAAATGGACCCGCGCCCGGGTGCCGCGGCCGGGCTCACTTTCAAATTCCAGCGCAGCGCCGTGGAGCGCCGCGATCCGCTGGCACACGGTCAGCCCCAGCCCGGCACCGCCCTGGGCCCGGGAGCGGGATTTGTCCGCCATATAAAAGGGCTCCGTGATCCGCCCCAGGTCCTCCGGCGCGATCCCACGGCCGTCGTCCGTGACGGAGATGGTGTATCCGTCCTCCGCAGGCGCCCCCTCCAGCAGGATGTGTCCGCCCGGGGAGACGGCCTTGCGGGCGTTGTCCAGCAGGTTCAGGCACACGGACTCCATCAGGTCCGGCTCTATGCGCGCCGTGCCCGGCTGGGCGCGGACCTCCAGATGGATGCCGTCACGCTCCAGGGCCGGACGCAGTACGCCGGCGGCACGCTCCAGAAAAGTGGGCATGTCCGTCTCACGCAGGGCCGCGCCCTCCTTTTCCAGCACGAACATGTCCAATAGCTTCCGGGAGAGGCTCTCCAGCCGCCGTCCCTCCCGGAAGATGTACCCGGCACTCTCCCGCACCAGCTCCGGGTCCTCCGGGCAGGACAGCAGCAGCTCCCCGTAGCCGATGATGGCCGTCAGGGGCGTTTTGGTCTCGTGGGCGAAGCTGTGGAGAAAATCCTCCTGGCGGCGGGCGTGATCCGTCAGCTCCGCCACATGGCGCTCCAGCTGGGCGGCCATCTGGTTGAAGTCCCGGCCGAGGCGGGCGATCTCGTCGTCTCCCCGGACCTCCACCCGCCGCTCCAGCGCACCGCCGGCCACCTGCCGGGCGGCCTGGGAAAGCCGCCCCAGGGGCCGGGTCATCCAGGCGCTCAAGGCCAGGGCGGCCAGGGCCGTGGCCAGCAGCAGCCCCAGCAGCACATAGAAAAACACGGTGTATTGGGTCTTCCGCAGGGTAAAGAGGTTTCCCACCTCCCGCCAGTTCTCCAGGTAGACCGTGCCGTCCTCCAGGGCCACCGGGGCCGCCGCGTGGAGGTAGAAGCGATCGCCGGCGCGCAGCACCTCCCAGCCGGCCTCATTTTCCCCCAGGGACGAGACCAGGGAGGACTCTGCCGCCAGGTGGTGCCCGGCCAGGACGGTTCCCTCGCTGTCACTGAGGCGAAAGCGAAGGCTGTCCCTGCTTTCAGCGGCCTCCCCGGCAAGACGCGCCGCCTCCTCCTGGGTGAAGCTGCGGGAAAACTGCATCTGCCGCAGCAGCGTGCGGCGAAGGAGGGAGTTCTCCGTGGTCACCAGCTCTGCCTGGGCGTCCAGACCGGCGCGAAACTGCCCATCGATGAGCAAAAAACCGCCGATGGAGCAGGCCAGGGCCGTGATGGTCACCATGCTGCAAAACAGCTTCCAGAAAAGGCGCATCGCTTCACCCCTCCAATCGGTAGCCCACTTTGTACACCGCGCTCAGGCGGTCCTCCAGCCCCAGCTTCTTGCGCATCCGCTGGACGTGGAGGTCCACGGTGCGGCTGTCGCCCAGGTATTCCTCGTTCCACACCCGCTCAAAAATGCGGTCCCGGCACAGCGCCACGTTTTTATTCTGGGCGAACAGCACCAAAAGGTCGAACTCCTTGGCCGTCAGCGCCACCGGCTGGCCGTTTTTGCGCACGATCCGGGCGGCGGGGTCGATCTCGATGTCCGGCTCCACCCGCAGCACCTGGGCGGCCTTGCCGCAGCGGCGCAGCACGGTCTCCACCCGGGCCAGCAGCTCCGGCAGGGCAAAGGGCTTGGTCAGGTAGTCCTCGGCCCCCCGGCGCAGGCCCCGCACCCGGTCCTCCACCTCGCCCCGGGCGGTGAGAAAGATCACCGGCACCTCCAGGGCCTTGCAGTAGTCCAGCAGCTCATAGCCGTCCGCGCCGGGCAGCATGATGTCCAGCAGGGCCAGGTCGAAGGACTCCTTTTCCAGAAGGTCCGCCGCCTGGGTGCCGTCCGGAGCCCACACGCAGCGATAGCCTGCCCCGGTCAGCACGGTCCGCACCAGCCCGGCAATGGCGGGCTCGTCCTCCGCGATGAGGATCCTGTTCATTCCATGCACCCCCTTTTTCGTTAAAATAGCGCCCGCAGCCATCATTTTTGCATCATACCAGGGCGAAAAAGACAAGCAGGCGTCCGCACAGATGCGGACGCCTGCTTTTTCTGCGGGACGGTTCAGTAGTTCATCCCCACGATGGCCAGATGGCCCTCGTTGACGCCGAAGATGATGTTGGGCCGCCCGTCGGCGGAGAGCACGAAGCCCGCCTCGCTGGGCTGGAGATCTTCCGTTTCCGCTGCGGCGATCTGGTCACACAGTTCCTGGGTGAAGATCCGCTCGGCCCCCAGGGCGATGAACTCCTCCCGGGTGTTCACAAAGGCGGGATCCTCCGTAAAGCCCACATAGTTGGGGAACATCATCAGATCTGCCAGCGCCTCCAGGTCCTGGTCCGCCACAACGTCCTGGATCTTGCGGGCAAAGTCCGCGGCGGCTTCCGCGTCCACGTCAAAGTTGTCCGCATAGGTGGGGGCGGTCTCGCCGGAAGCGGTTTCGCCCTCAGCGGGGTCCTCCGCCGCACCCTCGGCGGGCTCGGTCTGCTCCGTCTCGCCGCCGGCGGGCTCGCTCTGACCGCTCTGGGCGGGGGGCTCTTCGGAGGGCGTTTGCTGGCTTTGGCCGCAGCCGGCCAGCAGCAGGCACAGCGCTGCGGCCAGCAGCGTCAGGCCGAAACGTTTGTACATATGGCATGGTCCTTTCTGCTTTGAGATTACCGGCACATGGATGTGCTTTCTTCCTAGACGCACGAGACGCCAAAAAAGTTTGAGCCCCGGAAAAAACTCGCGTCCGGCCCCCGCTGTCCGGCAGACGGGACCGATGATGGGAAAGTGATGCAAAAAGGAGGCGGTTTTGCGGGAAAACGGTCGTAAGGTAGGGCGCGAGACGAGAAGAAGGGGGTGCCTTGCATGGCGCGATACGTGCGGCAGGCCGGACGAAGAACATACAGCCCGATGACGGGAGGGAGAAAATCCGGGCGCCGCCGGGCGCATGGGCGGCCGGTTTTGCTGCCGCTGGTCCTGGGGCTGCTGCTTTTGGGAGGGGGCTTCCGCCTGGGTGCTTTCCGGGCGGCGGAGCTGCCGATGGAGGAGCTGGAAGCGGCGTCTCCTGCGGCGGAGCGCGGCACACCGCTGGTGCCCCTGGACCCGGCGGAGCAGGCCCTGTCGGAGGATACGGCGTGGGAACTGCTGGTGGTGAGCGGAGCGAATCCCTTGCCGGAGGGATTTACGGTCCCAGAGCTGACGGAGCTCAAAGGCGGACATGCCGTGGACAGCCGGATGTATCCGGCGCTGCAGCAGATGATGGACGACTGCCGCGCCGCGGGGCTGGAGCCGTGGATCTGCTCTTCCTACCGTACCCGTGAAAAGCAGGAGGAGCTGTTCCAAAATAAGGTGGAGCGGCTCCTGGACCTGGGGTACTCGGAAGAGGCGGCCCAGGAGGAGGCGGCGCGGTGGGTGGTCCGTCCCGGCACCAGCGAACATGAGACCGGCCTGGCGGTGGACATCGTGGACAAGAGCTATCAGATCCTGGACCGAAAGCAGGAGCAGACGCCGGTGCAGCAGTGGCTCATGGACCACTGCGCCGCCTACGGCTTCATCCTCCGCTATCCCACAGATAAAAGCGCGCTGACAGGCATCGGCTACGAGCCGTGGCATTACCGCTATGTGGGCCGGGAGGCGGCTGCGGCGATCATGGAACAGGGGATCTGCCTGGAGGAGTATGAAGCCGCCTGAGACATACCGGAACATCGCCGCCGGAGGCTCACACAGACCGGCCTGGAGCGTGGGGACAGCCCGTGCTGCCATTTGGCAGCACGGGCTGTTTCAAACAGGAAGTATTGGATGGAAACGAGATCAGGGGAGGTGCCGGAGCCGCCGCTCAGTCAAAGACCTTCAGGGCGTTTTCAAAGTCTGCCACCAGATCGTCGGCTTCCTCGATGCCCACGGAGACGCGGATCATGCCGGGGGTGATGCCCATTTTCCGCCGGGTCGCGTCGGGCACGCCCATGTGGGACGAGGTGACCGGATGGCTCAGCGTGGTGTGCAGGCCGCCCAGGGTGGGAGCGTAGCGGGGGAAGCGCAGGGCCAGCATGAACTGGTCGATCTTCTCCAGGTCCTCCGGCACGATGAAGCTCAGCATGGCGCAGTAGCCCTTTTTGCCGAACATGCTGTCCGCCAGCGCCTTTTGGGGATAGTCCGGCAGGCTGGGGTGGTTCACGTGGGAGACGTGGGGATTTTTGGCCAGGGCCGCCGCCAGCTTTTCGGCTGTGTGCATGGCCTGGGGCAGACGGAGGGAGGCGGTGTGGATGCCCCGGTGGATGAGCCAGGAGCTGAACGGGTCGCCGGGGGTGCCCAGCAGCATGGCCACCG
>UMCH01066509.1_pt1 | contig 14703 bp, 9 predicted proteins | sample 1964201 | NCBI WGS metagenome assembly UMCH01 (sample SAMEA4835965, study PRJEB28245) | human gut metagenome | biome: gut microbiome; material: fecal sample | place: Denmark | collected 2008 | reverse complement strand
GAGATTTTCTCCGGCAAGGAAAAGAAGGAGTGGCTGGGGTATAATCGGCTGTTTGAGTCAAACCTGAGAAGAACGACAGGGGATTTATAAAAGATGAACTATCAGAAAAATGATATTCTTTGCCTGAGAATCACCGATATGGGAAATGACGGTGAGGGGATTGGGAAGACAGAAGACGGGTACACTTTGTTTGTCAAAGATGCGGTGATTGGCGACAAAGTGCAAGTTAAAATTATCAAGGCGAAAAAAAGCTATGGCTATGGTCGGTTGATGGAAGTGTTGGAGCCTTCTCCGGATCGGGTGGAACCTTTGTGTCCGCAGGCTAGACCCTGCGGAGGCTGTCAGCTTCAAGCTTTGTCTTATGAGAAGCAACTAGAATATAAACAGAACAGGGTGAAAAGTCACCTGGAGAGAATCGGCGGGTTTTCTGACATCCCTATGGAGCCGATTATTGGAATGGAAGAGCCTTATTACTATCGCAATAAGGCTCAATTTCCTGTAGGAAGAAATAAAGAAGGAAGAATTGTCACGGGCTTTTATGCGGGCCGTACACACAGCATTGTGGAAACCCGCAGGTGTTACTTGGGAGTTTTGGGAAATGAAGAGATCTTAAATCGGGTGATCGACTGGATGGAAGAAAATCAAGTGGAACCCTATGATGAAAAGAGCGGTTCTGGCTTAGTACGCCATATCTTGATTCGCTATGGTTTTTCCAGTGGTGAGTGGATGGTCTGTCTCGTGATAAATGGAGACAAGCTGCCTGCTAAGGAAAGACTAATCCGCACGCTCATCGAAATAAATGGGATGACCAGTATTACAGCGAATGTGAATACCAGGAGAGACAATGTGATTCTGGGCGAGAAGATTTTGCCAGTCTGGGGCCAGACTTATATTACCGACCAGATCGGGGAGGTATCTTATGAGATTTCTCCACTGTCTTTTTATCAGGTAAACCCCTTGCAGACCCGTAAGCTATATGAAAAAGCGTTGGAGTATGCCAAGCTGCAAGGCAATGAGGTTGTCTGGGACTTGTATTGCGGAATTGGTACGATCTCTCTTTTTCTGGCTCAGAAAGCGAAAAAAGTCTACGGTGTGGAGATTGTGCCGGATGCCGTCAGAGACGCCAAACGGAATGCGAAGATCAACGGTATGAAGAATGTGGAGTTTTTCGTGGGAAAGGCAGAGGAAATTCTGCCGAAGAAGCGTAAAAGTGAAGGGGTGTATGCGGATGTCATTGTGGTGGATCCGCCCCGGAAAGGCTGCGACAGGGCTTTGTTAGATACCATCCTGGAAATGGGACCAAGACGTGTGGTGTATGTTAGTTGCGACAGCGCGACCTTAGCCAGAGATTTGAAGTATCTGTGCGGAGATGGAGGGTATCGGCTGGAGAAGGTGTGCCCGGTTGACCAATTTTGTCAGACGGTGCATGTGGAGACAATCTGCCTTTTAGAACGAAAATAAGCGGATTTTCGGGGTTCTTATGTGGTGGTTCAGTCTATTTGCCACCCATTTGCCACCCGCAAAATAGAATTGAGCAGAAAATCAAAGAAAGCAGCTGAATGGCAGAGTTTTGTAGAGGATATCTGGCCTGTTTAAGAGCAGGAGAGAGAGTGACCGCCTTTGCGACGCCGATCTACTATTTCGAGATGGCGGGACAGACGAAGACTTTGTTGGACAGAGCAAATTCACTGTACGGTTCAGAATATGCGTTTGATGACATCTATCCTTTTGTCGGCGGCTGCGGAGAATGAAGGGGGACGAAGTAGGTGCGATTACAAGGCATCCTACGCTAAAGCAAGCTTAGTTACTGTTCACTCACTTGCGGTTCGTGAGCAGTAATACGTTTTGTGATGTACACAAACTGCTGTAAACAGCAGTGTGGCGCGAGTATGTCTCGGGATTTTTGTACGAAATGTACAAAAAAACTCGCTAGATCTTGAAGACCTGAAGTGTAACCAAGCTTATGAACTCGACAAAGCGGTCTGAAAAATAGCTTGCAGATTTTGGAAAAGTATGATATAGTACGTTTTGTCCGAACATTTCATATCCACTGGGTCTGGGTATGAGTATTCAGTTAATCCTATTTTTTAGCCTTGCAGGCACGTAGTGTCTGCAAGGCCTTTTTTTGTTTCATAGGAAACTGTATCCCTATGAAACGAAAAATGTTCCGCTAAGGACGTGTAATTAGGGAAAATAGCACAAAAAAATCTAATTATAAATGTCAATACTGTCGAAAACGTGAAAACGTATTGACAATTTGAATACTTGCCTCTATAATAAAACCCAACATCGGATGTTGGATATTTAAGGGCAAAGGAGAGAACGTATGAGGAAAGTAGGGAAACTAACGATGACGGTTTGTATGGCTGCGTTTCTGGTACCGGTTTTTCTGGCAGGCTGCGGAAAAGAGACGGATTCAGCCGGGAGCGGCACTGTATCGGATGGGGCGTACGAAAAATTCGAGGAAGTGGAACTGAGGCTGAGCTGTAATGGAACGGAGACCGCGAATGACGCAAAGGCGGCCTATCGGATCGCGGATAAGCTCAGTGAGAAGTCCGGAGGAAGAGTGACGATGACAGTTTTTACCAACGATCAGTTGTCTGGAGGAAATATGTCCAAGGGGCTGGAAATGCTGTGCAACGGAACTGTTGATTTGGATATTCACTCTACCAGTGTCATCTCAAATTTGGATAACCGGCTGATGGTCAGTACGCTGCCGTGGCTATTTTCGGACTACCAGGAAGCGGAGGACGCTTTTTACGGAGAAGGCGGAGAGTACATAGATTCGATTTTGCAGGAGAAGGGAGTTTACTACCTGGGCGCTGTCCACAATGGATTCAAAGCGATCACGAACAGCAAGCATCCAATTCAGAAGCCAGAAGATCTCAAAGGGCTGAAAATAAGAATACCAGGAGGCAGTTTCTTCAGCGACTTTTATTCGATGCTTGGCGCATCTCCGCAGGCCATGTCCTGGTCGGAAGTATTTACAGCGCTTCAGCAAGGAACCATCGACGGACACGACAACTCTCTCACCACCATCAACTCGGGAAATGTCCAGGAAGTACAAAAATATATCACGATATCCAAGCATACCTATGAGGCTTTCACTGTGATGGCAAATCAGAAACGGTTTGATGTCTTGAATGAGGATACACAGAATCTGATTCGGGAATGTGTGGAGGAAGCCACAAAGGAAATTAATCAGGAGATCATAGAGGAAGAGGCTACGCTGGAAGAGAAGTTTACAGCGGAAAATGGCTGTGAGATCTATGAATTGACAGAAGAAGATATTGCCGACTTCAAAGCGGCAGTCCTGCCTTTGGAGGAGAAATACAAAGAGCTCTATGGAAGTAATGCCTGTGCGGCATTTGGCGCGGAATAAATTTCAGAGAAAGGAGATGGCGGGATGAAGAAATTTTTGAAAGAAATTGAGGATAATATCTGCGGATTGCTTCTGCTGGCCATGATGGTTCTCACCTGTATCAATGTGTTCGCGAGATATGTATTCAAAAGTTCCATGCCTTTTGTAGAGGAATTGACTGCTCTGGGCCTGGTGATAATCAGCCTGAGCGGCGCTGCTGTGGCAGCCAAAAGAGGCGCCCATCTGGGGCTGACGGTGTTGACAGATTTGCTGCCTGAAAAAGTCCAAAAAGGATGTGTTCTGTTGGGACATTTACTGGGAACGGTATTTGGGCTGGTTTTGTTGGGATTTGGAATCTCTATGGCGGCCTTGGAATATGAACTGAAGCTGGTGACTGCCGGTATGCAGTGGCCGGAGTGGATGATGGGAGCTTTTGTACCCGTCAGCGGAGCCGTACTGACTGTACGGTACATGCAATTATTTATCCGCGATCTAAAAGGGAAGGAGGAGAAGAGCTGATGGCAGGCCTAATACTGTTTGGAGCGTTTTTTGTTCTGCTTTTGCTGAACGTACCCATCGGACTTTCGCTGGGGATTTCCAGTATTCTCACCTTGTTATATGAGAATCTGCCGGTTTCTATGGTGACTATCAATATGTACTCCGCAACCAGCAAATTTGTACTCCTGGCGATTCCTTTCTTTATTCTGGGAGGAAATATCATGGAGAAGAGCGGTATTTCCCAGAGACTGATTGATTTCTGCAAATCGTTGGTCGGACACAGAAAGAGTGGAATGGCTCTGGTGTGCGTAATCGTGGCCTGCTTTTTTGCGGCGATCTCTGGTTCAGGTCCCGCGACAGTGGCGGCGCTGGGTATGATTATCATTCCGGCCATGGTGAAGGCAGGGTATGACAAAGCCAGTTCTACAGCCTTGATGTCCACCAGCGGCGCCATCGGCATCATCATTCCGCCTTCGATCACCTTCGTAATCTACGGTTCTATCACAGGAACTTCTGTGGGTTCTTTGTTTGCCTCAGGTATCGTGCCGGGGATTCTCATGGGAGCTTTGCTGCTGACGGCCATGATGTGGATGAGCCGAAAGAGAGAACTGAAACTGATGCCGAAAGCGTCTGCCAAAGAACGCTGGAGCTCATTCAAGGATGCGTTCTGGGGACTGATGATGCCGGTTATTATTTTGGGAGGTATCTACGGGGGAATCTTCACACCGACGGAAGCCGCAGCGGTATCCGCGCTGTATGGACTGTTGGTGGGGCTGTTCATCTATAAATCCATTCGCATCAGAGATATCCTGGAGATTTTAAAAGATTCGGTGTCTCAGACTGCGGTCGTCATGTTCATCGTAGGCACAGCCAGCTTGTTTGCCTGGGTGCTGACGGTCACAGGCATGGCGGCTTCCGCCAGCAATATGCTGATTGACATTTGCAATGGAAATAAGTACATCTTTTTGCTGATTATCAACGTTATTTTATTGATTGCAGGTTGTTTTATCGACGCAAACTCGGCCTCTTACATTTTTGTACCGATTCTCTTTCCGGTTGCGGCAAGTCTGGGAATTGATGCGGTGCACCTAGGGTGTATTATGGTTATGAATATGGCGATCGGGCTGGTTACGCCGCCGGTGGGAGTCAACCTGTATGTAGGATGCGGAATCGCGGATGTGTCATTGAAAGACATATCCAAGGCAGTGCTGCCTTTTGTGGCGGTATCCATTCTCACCTTATTGCTGGTGACATATATCCCGCAGATTTCGATGGCGATTCCGAATCTGGTCAAATGATAATTCTTCCAATGCATAGCTGCATTGGAAAAAAAATAGAATATAATGTCCAACATTGGAAGTAGGACAAAGAGAGGTGGAAAAATGAAAAACGTGAGTGTGGAAGAGCTGAAAGAACGGGCAAAGGAATTGAGAAAGACCGCTCTGACTATGATTTATGAAGCGCAGTCTGGGCATCCAGGGGGCGCGCTCTCGGCAGCTGACCTTGTGGCGGCACTGTATTACCGAGAATTAAATATTAACCCAAAAGAACCTAGATGGCCTGAGAGAGACCGCTTTATTCTGTCAAAGGGACATGCGTGTCCGATACAGTATGCGGCGCTGGGACGATTGGGTTATTTTGAGGAAAGCCATCTGCACACTTTGAGGCAGGAGGGGTCCATTTTGCAGGGGCACCCAGATATGAAAAAGTGTCCTGGCATTGACATCTCTACAGGGTCTCTCGGGCAAGGACTTTCTTGCGGTGTGGGAATGGCATTGGCAGCGAAGAGAAGAGGGGAGGATTACCGCGTGTTCGTGCTGACCGGCGACGGCGAGTTAGATGAAGGACAGATCTGGGAGGCTGTGATGGCGGCCAGTGCCTGGAAATTAGATAATTTAACGATGATGATCGACAATAATCGTCTTCAGTTGGATGGTCCTTGTGAGCAGCTTATTCCTCATCTTAATTTGACACAGAAGATGAGAGAATTTGGCTTTGAGACCTATGAGATTGACGGAAACGACATGGGAGAGATCGTGGAGACTCTGGACAAAATCAAAGCCTCAAAGACTGGACAGCTAAATGCATCAATGCCCGTACCGTCAAGGGAAAGGGTGTATCCTACATGGAAGATCAGTTGGGCTGGCATGGAATGGCGCCTGACGAGGAACAGTATCGGACTGCTATGGAAGAATTGGAAAGGGGACTGTAAAAGATGGGAGAGAACAAGAGAGCGACGAGAGACGGTTTTGGGGATGCGATTTTGGAGATTGGAAAAACCAACCCGGATATCTATGTGGTAGATATTGATATTGGAAAATCCTGCAAGACAGGGGCGTTTTCCAAGGAGCTGCCAGCCCAGCATGTCAATGTGGGAATCGCGGAACAAAACGGCGCGGGGGTCGCAGCCGGCCTGGCGACGACGGGGATTATCCCTTTTGTGGTTACTTATGCGGTGTTTGGAAGCCTTCGTATGGGGGAGCAGATTCGTCAGGAGGTGTGCTATCCCAATCTGAATGTGAAGATTGCCTGCTCCCACGGAGGCGTTACTCCGGCCAACGATGGCGCGAGCCATCAGAGTATTGAGGATATGGGGGTCTACCGCACGATTCCCAATATGACAGTCATGATGCCTGCGGATTACTACGCCGCCAAGGCACTGGTAAAGGAAGCGGCAAAGACTTATGGGCCGATGTACCTGAGATTTACCAGGGATGCGGTTCCGGTGATCTATGATGAGAATACAAAGTTTGAAATCGGCAAAGCGAAAAGGCTCACAGAGGGCAGGGATGTGGCAATGATTGCCATTGGAGATACGGTCCATCTTGCACTGGAAGCGCAAAAAGAATTGGAAAAGGCAGGAATATCCGCGAGAGTTCTGGATATGCACACGCTCAAACCACTGGATGAAAAGGCGGTTTTAGACTGTGTCCGTGACATTGGCCGTATTATCACGGTAGAGGATCACAACATCCTGAACGGGCTGGGCAGCGCTGTGTGTGAGATCGCGGCGGAAGCTGGCGACGCAAAAGTAAAACGAGTGGGAATTCAAGACCAATTCGGAATGTCGGCTCCTTATGAGAGACTGCTGGAAATCAATGGAATCACTGTAGAACATCTCGTGGCGCTGGCAAAGCAGGAATGGTGAAAGGAGGAGACAGAAAAAATGCGGGCAGGATTTATGGAAAAACCCGGTAAAATCTATTATACGCAGTCGCGGGAACCGATGATCGAGAGAGACACCGATGTGAAAATTCAGGTAAAGGCGGCTGGAATCTGTGGTTCGGAAGTCCACGCTTTTCACGGAAAGCACCCGTTTCGGATTCCTCCTGTGGTCTCTGGCCATGAGTTCGCTGGAGTAGTCGTGGAGACTGGGAAGGCAGTCACGAAATATAAACCTGGGGACCGGGTGACCGCAGAACCTCAATATGGCTGTGGAAAATGCAAAGCATGCCTTTCAGGCCGGTATAATATCTGTGGAGCAAAGGAAGTTTTGGGAGCAGGAGAATGGAGCGGTTCCTTCGGAGAGTTTGTGGTGGTCCCTGAGAAAACGGTAGTACCTCTAGGGGAGGAACTGAGCTTTGAACAGGGGGCGTTGATCGAACCTCTGGCTGTAGGGATGCATGCGGTCAGGCAGCATCAGGTGGGATTGGAAGACACCGTCTTGATTATCGGCGCCGGGACCATTGGGCTGGGTGTATTGCTGTGTGCGAAAGCCTGCAATCCGAAGTGCGTGATCACGGCGGACGTGAGTGATTATAATCTGCAAAAGGCTAAGGAAATCGGCAGCGACTATGCAATCAACAGCCAAAAGGAGAACTTGGAAGAGAGAGTCCGTGAGATCACAGGGGGAAACGGGGCGGATGTGACGTTCTTAGCTTTTGGAAACGCGGCAGTGGCAGAGACGGCTGCCAGATGTACGAAGAGAGGCGGTGTGATCTCTGAGATTGCGGTCATGCCGAACGGGGTAGGAGCCCCTTATGGATGGATTCAAAACAAAGAGATCACCTTGGCAGGTTCCAATATGTATGTATATGAAGATTTTGAGACAGTGGTGGACGCTATAAGGCGCAGATTGATAAGCACAGAGGGCTTTGTCACCCAGAGGTATCCTATCGAAGAAATAGACAAAGCCATGGAGATGGCGGATAAGAGGCCGGAACCCGTGATTAAAGTAATGTTAGAGTTCTGACTCCTAAGGCTGGCTTGCAGCCCGGACGTCAGAGACAGCAGATAAATTTCTCCTAAAAAATCAGGCAAATCCCTGCGTGAAGAAAACGCGCACAGGGATTTGCCTGATTTGTTTTAACAGTGAGACATCAGCGGTAAATATCTTTCCAATAAAAATAACTATTATTAATTGCTGCATAGAGTTCTTCTATGTTTTCTCCTTTTAACTTGTCCAAAAGATTCTTATGCGTATCAATTAAATATTGTTTGTCTCCCTTTTCAATTACTTTTTCAATGGTACGATACCGGGAACTCTTACTCAGCTGCACCACTACGTCATGTATCACCAAGACCAGATCATTATGGGTAGCGCGGGCGATTTCATTGTGGAATTCAATATCACGGTCGGCGGCAGCTTCTACATCGACAGGATCTTTTTCCAGCTCACAGACCAGAGCATTGCACCTTTCTGATATCTTATTCCACTCTTCTTTCTCAATTCCCTGCTCTTTTATCAGAAGCATAATACCATTTTCTATAATTTTACGAAGACCGATCAGTTGTTCATAACTGCCCTCTTTTTGCAGAATAATTGTGTATATGGCAGGATTTAACATTTTAGTGGAGAAACCATCACAGACAAAGGTTCCTTCAGCCCGGCGGACTTCCAGGACACCATAGGCGATCAGGATACGGATTGCCTCACGAACGGTGTTTCTGCTGACGTTCAGCAGGGAACTCAATTCATGTTCAGTGGGAATCTGATCTCCCGGTTTTAGTTCTCCTTCTATAATTCCTTCTGTAATTCGATCAATGACACTTTGTACTACAGATTGGCTGTTGATAGGAGATAAGTATTTTTTTTCCATTGTACACTGCTCCTTTCAGTATGCGGCTCGAGGTCAGAGACATACCATTTTTAGTATACGTGATAAAAAACAAAATGTCCATGAGAAAATGAATCTATGTCTGGAATCCGTAACAGTTCAGTCATACAATATACGGGTAGCATCAAACATACTTGTATGTTTATGCGAGCGGACATCTGTATGAGCGGAGTGCCTTTTCATGAGTAAAACGGTGGTGTTAGCCACGACAAGCACGTAGTACGGTTTTACGAATGGCGCTAACTGAACGGTTACAAATCTCAGCGATATACTTAAGAGTTACTAAGTGGCTGTGGGCAAACCTAGAGGGAAAAGGTTTGTTTTGGAAAGAACAGTGTTGTCTGTTATAATAAAGTTAAAAATACAGCTTGAACAGGAGAAACATATGAAATTCATCCATTTGTCAGATCTTCATCTGGGAAAGAGAATCCATGGATTTTCCATGTTGGAAGACCAGAAGTATATATTGGAACAGATCATACAGATTGTAAAACAGGAACAGGCAGACGGTGTGCTTCTGGCGGGGGATCTCTATGACAAACCAGTCCCTCCCATCGAAGCGGTTCAAGAGCTGGACCGGTTTCTCACAGGCTTAGCCAGTCTGGGAATCTCAGTCTTTGCGGTCAGCGGCAATCACGATTCTGCTGAGAGAATCGCCTTTGGAGCACGGCTTATGCAGGAGAGAGACATCTATTTGTCTCCGGCATATGACGGCAGCACAGCGAAAATCTGTGTGGAAGATGAATACGGCGAAGTCTGGATTCACCTGCTTCCTTATGTCAAACCAGCGGCTGTGCGCCACGCGTACCCGCAGGAGGATATTCAGACTTACCAGGACGCAGTACAGGCAGCAGTACGGCACATGGAAGTAGACACCGATAAGAGAAATATACTGGTGGCTCATCAATTTGTGACGGGAGCTTGGACTTGTGATTCCGAGGAGATCAGCGTAGGCGGGGTGGACAATGTGGAGGCTTCTGTCTTTGACGAGTTCGACTACGTGGCGCTAGGGCATATACACAGTCCTCAGAAGGTGGGAAGGCCGCAGGTCCGGTACTGCGGTACGCCTTTGAAATATTCTTTTTCTGAGGCAGACCAGGAAAAGTCGCTTACCGTGGTACAGATAGGGGAAAAGGGAAGCGTTCAGCTTCACACGATTCCGCTGAAGCCCCTTCGTGATATGCGAAAAATACGGGGATCTTATCTGGAAGTGACTGCCCGCTCTTTTTACCAGGGAATGAAGCTGGATGACTATTACCAGATCACTTTGACGGATGAGGAAGACATTCCAGACGGTTTGCAGAGGCTGAGGACGATTTACGGGAATCTGATGCGGTTGGAGTATGACAATCAGAGAACCCGGGAAGATCAAGAAATCGACCGGGCGGAGGAGATTGAGAAAAAATCAGAACTGGAATTGTTTGAAGAATTCTATCAGCTTCAAAACAATCAACCCATGAGTGACCAGCAAAGAGAGCTGGCCAGAAAACTGGCGGAAGAGATTCGGGAAGATGAGGGGAGAGAGCCATGAGACCAGAGAGATTGATTATCAGCGCCTTTGGGCCCTATGCCCAGAGGGAAGAAATAGACTTTCGTAGACTAGGAGGACATGGCCTGTATCTGATCACAGGAGATACAGGGGCAGGAAAAACCACGATTTTTGACGCGATCACTTTTGCGCTGTATGGAGAGGCCAGCGGAGAGGTGAGGGAATCGGGAATGTTTCGAAGTAAGTATGCCGAGGCAGACGTTCCCACCTATGTGGAACTGACATTTTCCTATCAAGGGAAAATTTACCAGGTCAATCGCAATCCGGAATACCAAAGACCGAAAGCGAAAGGAAATGGAGTTACTACACAGAAGGCGGATGCCAGTTTAATTTATCCAGATCTACGTCAGCCGGTCACAAAGACCAGAGAAGTGACCAAAGCAGTGACGCAGCTCTTGGGCCTTGATTATCGGCAGTTCACACAGATCGCAATGATTGCCCAAGGAGATTTTCAACGGATGCTTTTGGCGGATACCAAGGAGCGGGGAGAGATTTTTTGCCGGCTGTTTCACACAGAATCGTTCCGCAGGATGCAGGGACGTCTAAGAGAGGAGGAGCTGAGGCGTAAGAAGGAATACGACGAAGGCAGAAGGAGTATTGTTCAGTATCTGAATGGAGTGAGCTGTCCGGCGGAATTTGCGTATGCCGCAGAGTATGAGAATTTAAGGAAAACACGGTTTGAGGGAAATGTACAGAGAGGATTGGAGATCTTAGAGATTTTGCTGAGTCAGACAGGTATAGAGCTGGGAGAATCCAGCAAGGATAAAAATCTGCTGAGCAGGAGGATACAAGAGCTGGAACAGGTGCTGGGAAAACTGGAGCAGGAGAAAAAATACAGAGAAGAGCTGGAAAAAAAGAGAGAACTCCTGACACAGATCATTCCCAAACTGGAACAGGCTAGGATTAGGCTGGAAGAACAGACGGAGGCAGCAAAGGAGAATGAACTGTTTTTTGAGAAAATACGCCAGGGAACGGAGCAGCTTAGAGAGTGCGAAAGATTGGAGCAAGACCGGACGCTTCTGAGAAAACAGGAAGAAGACCTGAGGGAGAAAGAGGGAGAGCTTCAAACAAAGGAGGCAAAAAGAGAGTTATTATGGGCTCAGATACAGGAAAAACAAAAGAGCTTGGAGTCTCTTAGCCTCGTGGAAGCACACAAGGAGAGATTGGAAAACAGATTCCGTCTGCGAAATCGTCAGAAGGAAGAGCTTAGCAGTTTACGGGAAGAGTGGACTGCGGTAAGAGCGGATCAGGAAAAAGAGAGGGAAAAACAGGACAGAGCACAAAAGGAACAGCAGAACTTAGAAGCAATGGCGGAAAGGCTGGAAGATGAGATTGAAAAGCTTAGACGCTTAGAGGGACAGAGAGAAGCCCTGGAACAAAAACGAGAACAGGTGGCTGGACAAAAGCAGCGAGTTCTAAAAGTCCAAGAAAATCTGAGTAGTCTTTGGGAACAGCGCGCAGGAGTCGAGCAGAAGCTGGAGGCGTTCACAGAGAAAGAGAGAGAATTAAGACAGCTCATAGAAGAACTGTATCAGCGAGCTCAGGAATGGAAAGACTCGGAGACTCAGGAGCAAAAACTGTGCTATAGACTGGAAGAACTGCAAAAGGCCACGGGGGAATTTCGGACTCTGAGAACTCAGCGGACGGCTCTTTTAGCGGGAGAATCTTTGATACAGAAGGAGTACGAGAGACTGAGCTATTTGGAGGGACAAAGAAAGGCGCAGGAAGAGATCTGGCAGCAGGAATGGGAAAAAGTCAAAGACACGGAACATAAGGCGGCTCGGCTGGCAGAGGAAAAGGCAGCTCTGACGATACAAATCAATGAGTCAAAGCAGCTGGGACAGGAAGTGAAAGAGGTTCAGGATTTGTTGGCTCTGCAAAGAGAATACCAGGAGGCTTACCGACAGGCATACCAGGAAAAAGAGGAATGTCTTAAAATTTATCAGCGAATGGAAAAGCTCTTTTTTGACGCTCAGGCCGGTGTGCTGGCCCAGGAATTGACGGAAGGGGTTCCCTGTCCGGTGTGTGGCTCCATCCATCATCCTCTTCCTGCTGTTTGCCCCCAAGAAGCTCCAGAGAAAGAGGCGTTGGATAAACAGAAAAGAGAGCTTTCCGGGAAAGAAGAAAGGGTGCAGAGTCTGAGCGCGCAGGCTGGACAGCTTAAGAACCGTCTGGAAGAGAAAAGGAACAGACTGAGCGATCAGGGGGTTCAATGGGAAACTTTTGAGGAACTTCCTTTCGTGTCAGAGCAGCTTTGGGGACGGTTAGAAGAGTTAAAAGAACGTTTGCAGCGAAACCTTGCAGAGACAAAGCGGCTGCACGAGGCAGCAAAGATGAAAGAAAGGCTGGAACAGCTTTTGGCAAAGACCCGGGAAGAATCCCGGGAAAACTTGGGCTTATCCCATCAAAAGGAACAGAGGCTGGCGGTGCTGAAAAGTCAGGCCAGGGAAAAAGAAGAGCAGATTTTCAGATGCGTCCAGCGAGCCAAGGAGCTGGAACCGGATTTGGAAGAGGCGATAGAGCCGCAGCGGCTGTCAGAGAAGGAATTGGAGATTGAAGAAATAGGGAGGGCTTTGGAAGAACAGTGCCGCAGGATAAAAGACTCCTGGGAAGAGGCTGGCCGTCAGGCTAAGCAGTATGAAGCGTATCGGCAAAGACAGGAAAAGTGCCAGGAAGAATTGGAGGATATCTTGGAGGGCAGACAGGACCTTGGCAGGCAGTTAGAAGCGCTCAAAGGGGGAGAGGAGACACTGAGGCAGCAGGAAGAAGAGGAACTGGCGCAGATGTACGAAAAGGCAGCAATCCCGGGAAAACCCGATTTGTCATCCAGGGAAGCAGCGAGGGAGAGCTTTAGCCGTGTGAGCGGATGGATTGGGCAGCAGGAAGAAGAGGTGAAGGCTCAGTTAAGAAACCAGGCTTTGGCAAGACAAAGACAGGGAGAGCTTCTGCTGCGCAAAGAAGAATGCAAGGAGTCGCTCACGCAGATTCAGCAGGATATCCAGCAGACGCTTAGTTCTCTGGAAGTGCTCAAAGACAGGGAGGCAGCGGTTCAAAGACATCTCAGGGAAAGTCTGGCGGCTGAAGATGCTGCCTGGTCGTATGACTGGGAACAGATTCAAAAGCTGACCGAAGAAGAACAGGTGGAGACAGTGAGAGAAGCCGAAGGCATCGCGAAAAAGGCTCTGGACGAGTGCGAAAAAACGTTGGATGAAGTTGAGAGAAAGATTTCTTTGAAGCGTCAGTTAGAACAGGAACTGCCGGAGCATGGCAAAGAGGCAGAAGACTTGGCCGCCAAGATACAGGAGCTGCAAAAAACGATAGTACGGCTGCGGACTCAAAGAGAAAATCTGAATCTTCAAATTCAGCAGAGAAAGCAAAGCCTGGGGGAGAAGAGTGAGCAGGAGATCAGGCAGGAGATTCAAAATTACCGTGAACAGGCGGAAAAGAGAAAGAGAGATTTCGAGGCTGCACAGGAGGCTTGGAAAGAACTCGAGACAAAGGAGACGAGCTTGAAGTCAGCGATCAGAACTCTGGAGGGACAGCTGGAAGAAAAAGAACAACCTCAGGAAGAGGAAATCAGGGATGAGAAGAGACAGTTGGAGGAACGCAGGACACAGCTGGAGGAGAAAATTTTGAGATTTCATGCCTTGCAGGACAAAAACCAGGAGATCTATCAGCGCGTCTGTGAGCAGCAGCAGACTTCCGTGAAGCTGGAACAGGAGTATCGATGGGTGAAGAACCTGTCAGACACTGCAAACGGTGAGCTGACGGGAAAGAGAAAGATGACGCTGGAGACCTATGTGCAGACGAATTATTTTGACAGAATTCTACGGAGAGCAAATCTGCGTCTGCTGACGATGAGCAGCGGTCAATACGAGCTGATACGGCAGCAGGAGACCGAGAACAGGCGGGAAAAAACAGGGTTGGAATTGGATGTTTTGGACCATTACAACGGAAGCAGAAGAAGTGTAAAGACGCTCTCAGGGGGAGAGTCTTTTCAGGCGTCTTTGTCCTTGGCATTGGGCTTGTCGGATGAGATACAATCCTGTGCAGGGGGAGTACAACTGGATGCTATGTTTGTGGACGAAGGATTCGGTTCCCTGGACGAAGAAGCTTTAAGTCAGGCGGTGAGAGCTCTGGGAAGCTTGGCAGACGGAAAGCGAATGGTAGGGATTATCTCTCATGTGTCGGAGTTGAAAGAACGGATAGAAAAGAAGATTGTAGTCAGAAAATACCGT
>UMCH01062423.1_pt1 | contig 14729 bp, 11 predicted proteins | sample 1964201 | NCBI WGS metagenome assembly UMCH01 (sample SAMEA4835965, study PRJEB28245) | human gut metagenome | biome: gut microbiome; material: fecal sample | place: Denmark | collected 2008 | reverse complement strand
CCAGCTCGCCGCCGCGGCGGGTCGGCTCATTCAGGACGAAATCCGCGAGCTCAGCGGCTGACAAAAAGGGTCCCGAAAGTTGAACTTTCGGGACCCTTTCTTTTATGTCAGGATGTGCGAGAGCGTCTCCATCAGCCGCCTTGCCTCGATGGGCTTGGCAATGTGGGCGTTCATGCCCGCGCGGATGGTCTTTTGCTTGTCCTCTTCAAAGGCGTTGGCCGTCATCGCCACGATGGGCACGTTGGCAGCGTCGCTTGGCAGCGTGCGGATCTGGCGCGTGGCGGCGTAGCCGTCCATCTTCGGCATCTGGATGTTCATGAGCACCAGATCGAATTCGCCCTGCTTCGAGTCCTGCAAACGCTCGACGGCGACGTCGCCGTCGTCCGCGGTATCGACCGTGAAACCCGCGTCCTGCAAAATTGCCTGCGCGATCTCCTGGTTGAGAAGATTGTCCTCAACCAGAAGGGCCTTTTTGCCCTCAAAGCGGTACGGCGCCGCGGGCGTCTCCTCCTTTTTCACGCGGTAGGGCTGCGAGAGCACGTCGCGCAGCTCGGACATGAACAGCGGCTTGGAGCAGAACGCCGTCACACCTGCCTCGCGCGCCTCCTGCTCGATGTCCGCCCAGTCATAGGCCGTCAGAATGATGATGGGCTTGCCCTCGCCGATGAGCTTGCGGATGCGGCGCACGGTCTCGATGCCGTTGAGGTCCAGCATCATCCAGTCAATGACGTAGGCGCCGAACTCGTCTCCCTGCTCCACAGCGACCTTGGTGCGCAGCACCGCCTCCTTACCGGAAAACCTCCACTCCGAGCGCATGCCGATCTCCTGCACCATGCGGCTCACACTGATGGCCGTGTTGGAATCGTCGTCCGCCACAAGCACGCGCACGCCCTGAAGCTGCGGAACGACCTCGTATTTGGCGGAGTTGCCGAGCACCTTGAACGGGATCGACACGGTGTACTCCGTGCCCTTGCCCTCTTCGCTCTCGACGCTGATGGTGCCTCCCATCATGTCGACGATGTTCTTGCTGATGGCCATGCCGAGGCCCGTGCCCTGAATGCCGCTGACCGTGGCGCTCTCCTCGCGGGTGATGGCCTCGAACAGGTGCTTCTGGAACTCCTTGCTCATGCCGATGCCGTTGTCCTTGACGTGGAACTCATAGGTCGCGTAGCCGTTGGAAAAGCCCGGCTTCTGGATGATGCGGACGATGATCTGTCCGCCGTTTTTCGTGTACTTGACCGCGTTGCTCAAAAGATTTAAGCGCACCTGATTAAGCCGCAGCTTGTCGCAGAGGATGTCCTCATTGTCCACATCCACCGCGTCGATGAAAAACTCAATATTTTTCGACACAATGTTCGCGTTGACGATCGTACGCAGATCGTGCATCACGTAGGGCAGATGGACTTCCTTTTCCTCGATCTTCACACGCCCGCTTTCGATGCGGCTCATGTCCAAAACGTCGTTGATGAGCGAAAGAAGATGCTGGCCCGAGGTCGAAATTTTCGCCAGATCATCCTACACGATATGCTCCCCATAGAGTAGACAAGCGGAGAGAAAATCCGCAAAACTCAGATGGGGAGCATTTTTATGTCAATAAAAAGATTTGTGAGTTCGGAAATAAAGATTCTCGCGGTAAAGCATTGCCTTATTGGAACGGAGAGTTTCAATCAGGCCGCAGCGAGATTTGGCGTGAGCCGGAGCACACTGCAAAAATGACTGTTAAATTATGAAATGTTTGGCACGGAAGGTCTATGCCATCGGGCCGGAAACCATCACTACTCCAAGGAGATCAAGCGCGAGGCGGTCGAAACCTATTTGTCCGGGCGGATGAGTGAAGAGGAAATCTGTAAAAAATATCAGATTCGGTCGAGAACACAGCTTGAGAAGTGGATCTCGTTGTATAATGGCCAAAAAGAGTCCCGTCCCGCGGGCGGAGCCAGGAAGGGTACATGTATGGCCAGGATCAGCGGAGAAGAAAAAGAGAAGGCGGTGGAATTCTGCATCGCCCATGGCAGGGACTATGCCCTGACAGCAGAGCGCTTCGGATTTACATACCAGCAGATCTATGGGTGGGTGCGGAAGTATCACGCAGCGGGTCTCAACAGTCTGCGAGAGGATCGGGAGTACTCCAAAGAACTTTCCGACCGGGTCATTGAGAATAAACATTTCAAAGCGGTCAATCTTGAACTGGAAATGGAGGCTGTGCTGCATCGGAAGCTTCAGCAGTACCGACGCCAAGGCCGCGGTTCGCCGGATCTCAGCGGAGTACGGCAGGCTGCCGCGTATCAGGTCATCAAAGAATTGCACGAGGAACACAGATGGCCTGTTTATAAGCTCTGCGCCGCGGCAGGCGTCAGCAGGGCCGGGTATTATAAGTGGCTCAATCGCGCCGTGAGCCAAAAGCAAACGGAAGACGAGAAGCTGGCCGGGCTCATTACCGAGATTTATCAGGCTCAGCGCGGCATTCCCGGATACCGGCAGATGAAAATTATTTTGGAGCGCCGCTATGGACTGAAGTGCAACCAGAAACGGATCTATCGCCTCATGCGCGTGCTTGGCCTGCGGTCTGTATGCAGGAAGAAAAAGCGGCGGTATCAGAAGAAGAACCCGGCGGAATACGCCGCGGAAAATATTTTGAACAGGGACTTTTCTTCTGGGCGGCAAAACGAAAAATGGGTGACTGACGTAACAGAATTCAAATATGGCTCTGGCAGCAAGGCGTACCTGAGCGCTGTGCTGGATCTATACGGGAGGAATATCGTCGCGTTCTCCCTGAGCCGCCGCAATGATACATCTCTGGTGCTGGACACCTTCGAGCAGGCGTTTCAGAAATATCCGGACGCCAAACCGCTGCTGCACAGCGACCGGGGCGTCCAATCTAGCAGTCGTTTCTTCCGAAAAGAAATGAAACGCGCCGGGGTATGCCAGAGCATGTCCCGCGTGGGGCGCTGCCTTGACAACGCCCCAATGGAGGGATTCTGGGGCATCCTGAAAACAGAAATGTATTACCGCTATTATTTCGAGGATTACGAAACTCTGCGGAAGGCGATCTGCGCATATATTGACTTTTATAACAATGACAGGTACCAGAAAAAGCTTGGCTGTATGATACCGGCGGAATTCGTCGCGGCTTCAGCAAAATAATAACGCAGAGAATCCTACATGTTATAGAATCCTCTGCATAGTTTTTATTTCTTGCTTTGTCTACTTGACAGGGAGCAGTTCAAAAATCGGGCATAGAAAAAGAGCACGACCGCCTGGTACTCTAAGCGTTCCGCTTAAAATATCCAGATTGTCGTACCCTTTTGGTGGAGTAGCCCCATCAAAATCCGAACTCAGCGCCGACGCGATCTCGTCAAGCGAGATTGTCTGCGTCCCATGCTGATAGTTGTAGGTCAAGACCAGTTTATCATCGAACACATACACGGCGTTTACAAATGTATCAATCAGGCGTTTCTGAAAATCACGGTTTGCTGGATCGCCATGACGGAACTGCTCAAACCATGCCGTCATCTGTTCGCGGGTCAGCTTTGGCTTTTGCAGTTCAGCAGTCTGGATATTCACAAGAATTTCTTCTTTTCGTGCTTCCAGCTCATCAAGCCGCTGTTTAGTGGACGGCGTGAAAATGCCCTGCTCGATTGCTTTCAGAATGTTTCCAATGGAGGACTCGGTTTCCGTAAGCTGTGAGCAAAGCGCTGGGGTTGTTGTGTCTTCCTGCTCCTGCATAACAAGAATTGCATCGATGAGCCTGTTAATCTTCTCTTCATCCATGACGCGCTGCATGGTCAGGCGGACAACAACACGTTCAATCCAGTCTTTGCGAACAGCCTTCTTGTCGCAATCCTTCAGGCGCTTCGCACCGCTGCATTTGTAATAATAGTGCATAGCGCCGGTATGGCTCTTGCCACTTTCACCAACCATCATGCGCTCACACTTACCACAGAACAGCTTTGTTGTCAGCAGATAGTCCTCTTTTGCTTTTGCCATTGCGGGAGCATGGCGGTTCTTCTCCATGCGTTCCTGCACACGGTTGAACAGGTCTTCCGGAACGATAGCAGGAACGCCGCCCTCAATTACAACATCCTGATAGCGATACTCGCCAATGTATTTGCGGTTTTTCAGCAGAGAGCTGAAACTATTGATATTGAACGGCTGTCCCTTTTTCGTTTTAAGTCCGCGGGTATTGAAATCCTCAACAATGGAACGAACCGATTTGCCGTCAGCATACTTCTCAAATACCTCAACCACTAATGGCGCAGTCGTAGGATCAATCGCAAGCTTCTGCGCTTTCTTGTCCAACAGATAGCCGAGCGGAACACCACCGCCGTTGTTTTTCCCTTTCAGCGCGTTCTCTTTCTGTCCGCGATGGATTTTCTCTGATAGTTCAGCAGAATAGAACTCGGCATAGCCCTCCAGCATTGCTTCCAGAATAATACCCTCCGGGCCTTCGGAGATATGCTCTTTCGCAGAAATAACCTTTACGCCGTTCTTTTTCAGAATGTGCTTGTAGTGAGCGCTGTCGTAACGGTCGCGGGAAAAGCGGTCGAGCTTCCATACAAGCACAATCTCGAACAACTCTTTTGCGCTATCCTTGATCATGTGCTGGAACTCCGGTCGATCTGCTGTTTTTGCAGATAAAGCCCTGTCAATATACGTTCCAACAATGGTCATGTTGTTGCGTTCAGCATATTCCCTGCACTCGCGGAGCTGACCTTCAATGGATTCCTCGCGCTGGCTATCAGAGGAATAGCGGGCATAGATGACAGCGTTCATTCTTCATCACCCTCGTTGCCTTCGCCGCTTTCTAACGCAAGCTCTGTCAATTCACGCAGCTTGTTTTGCAGAAGCGTCTTGTCGGGAAGACATAGCCGATAATCTGCAACAAGTGTGGGCGACATACTGCGGCTTAAAGCATATTCGACAACCGCGTCATCCTTGCTGGCGCAAAGAATAACGCCTACACTTGGATTTTCATTTGGCTTCTTCACATCGCGGTCGAGTGCTTCGAGATAAAAATTGATCTGCCCGATGTGTTCCGGCTTGAATTTTCCGATTTTCAGTTCAATCGGGACAAGGCAGGAAAGCGCACGGTTATAAAACAGCAAGTCGATGAAGAAATCTGTATTGCCGACCTGAACACGGTACTCCTCACCGATAAAGGTAAAGTCCCGGCCAAATTCAAGTATAAACTGCTTCAGATTTTCGATGATTGCTTTACGGAGATTCTTTTCAGAAAATTGCTCCGGCAAGTCCAGAAACTCAAGCACATAGGTATCGAGGATGCTTTCACGCACATCATGCGAAACGGATTCAGGCATCGGCTTCTTGGCAGAAATCATTGAACGCTCATAGTACGATGTGCCGATCTGACGCTCCAACTCGCGTTTGGAATAATGTTCCTTCGCACAGAGCGCCATGTAAAAATGCCGTTCATCTGCCGTCTTGGAGCCAGACATAATAAGCAGATGGTTTGTCCAGCTGATTTGTGTCACCAGTGGTGTCACAAATTCATCGTCCTTGTAAGTCTCGTAGAATTGCTTCATACGATAGAGCCCGCGACGATTGAAACCTTTGATGTTGGGGTTCTCTTGCGCAATGTATGCGGCAACTTCGTCAATGATCTTATCGCCAAAGCTTGATGCAGAACAAAGCTCTGACAAATACGCACCGACGCTCCAATACATCTGAATAAGCTCTGCATTGACTGCTTTCATGGCGCGGCTGCGGGCGTTGTCGATGATATGGATGACTTCATCGAACTGTCCCGGATTATGGGTTAATTCATTGCTCATATCTTCGCCTCCCCAAGCATTTTCAGCATTGCTTCTTTCAGCTTTTCGTTCATCGGTGATTCCGGATCGAAACACATCTCAACAAACTTCCTCAGTTCAGGATTGTTCGCGTCAACCGGAGGTTTCGCTTCATACAGCTTGCCATGCGGATCATCGCAGCGGGCAAAAATATAGTCCATTGAAACGTCAAAATAGTCCGCATACTTGCGCAGAAGCTCAACAGTCGGCGTTGCCTGACCGTTTTCATAGCGGTTGATGCTGGACTGCGTAGAGCCGATCACGTCGGCAAATTTTGATTGGGATAAGCCAATTCCTTCCCGCAATGCGCGAAGACGCATACCCAGTTGTTTCATGTCATTCAACCTCCAATTCGGGTTAAGCACAGTATAATCAAAATCCGAGCAGATGTCAACCCGGATTTTGAAGATGGATTGTAAATTTATTATAGATTAGCTTTGAACTTTTATGGACAACGCAGATAACAGCCCTAAAAAATCTGCCACATATCTGCCATCAAGTATCTTGCTGGGTATATGTGATATGTAGTTAATATGGTTAACCCCCTCAATAGAATCATACTTACCTAATTCTTCATGTTTAAGCGTGGTTGTTAATATTACTTGGTTGTTAATAGACTTTGATATTTCTAACACAGTTTTTTCTTTTCCTGTTGATAGGTCCTCAGCGCGAAATGAATCGACTATGATCGGGCAGTTGTGTCTCAGAACTTGTTGTAAGGCAAAAAGCTTCACTAAATGAAACACGGTTGCCTCGCTTCCGGAATAGACCTCATTTCGCTGAGTAAAAAGGCTTGTGTACGTAAGATTTCCATCCGGATCAATTTGATGGTATAGCTCGTTCATTTTGCCTAAAATTGCGGTCAGCAGAGAAACCCTCCGCGCCTGCGTTTCCTGAGACGAATTCTCGTTAGCTACAAGTTGGCTTTTCAGAGAAGTGATTTCATTTTCAATATCTTTGATTCTGCCCTCTGCGTCTGACGCGGAAAAAATGTCTTTTTTGTATGCGACTATAGATTCAAGAGAAACGTTTTCGTCTTCCATCAAAGACTGCATTTTTTCTTGCTCGGCACAGATTTCTGCGGACAAACGTTGAATCTCTTCCGCGTATGCAGCAATTTTCTCGGAGATTGAGTTGATTATCTCAGTTCTCATCTCTACTGTAGACACATCAAAGGAATATGATGTCTGAGATATTTCCCCAGTGCTAAATGAAATATTAGTAGAATTGCAGTCCATGCATCGCAATTCACCACATGAGATAGAACGATTCAATGATCGTAGCTCATTAATTGTATATTCCCATTTGTTCTTCCGAATAGTTGAAGCATTACGTAATTTCCGAAGCTCGGCAATTTTTGACTGAACCCTCTCTAAATTCGCAACCTTTTCGCCAAATGCCAAGCGATCGCTTTCCGCACTAAGATATGATACGGGAGCCTTCTTGGACTTCAATATTTTGTGTTGTTGCAAAAGCACTTTCTTTTCATCGGAAAGCTCAGATATTCGGTGCTTAATCTCGTCAATTCGTTCTTGCGAGAGCTGTTCGCCACCTAATCCTGCATACGCATAGAGCATTTCAATGTAGTCTTGCTTATTATAAAAACCATGATGTGCGATATTTGAAGTATCTTTCTTGTCCTGCCCAACAAAGTAAAGCTGCATAAATAGTACAGGATCAACAATCATTGAAAGCTGATTCTTTACTATAGCTGGAAGTGAAAAAATATGTTTTGACCAGTACCGCTTGAGTTCTGCAACATTATCAAAAATCAATATGGACGATCCTTGACTCAGGACAAATCCATTCCCAGAACGGCATATTTGATAATTTTTCCCGTGCTCTTCAAATTCAACATAATAATAGTATTTCTGATATTCGAAAGAAGTTGGAAAGGTCGGTTCATTCCCCAGCGCATACATCATAGACTGAATAACAATGGTTTTCCCTTTGTTATTGTCATCACTGGAAATAATATTCAGCCCTTCGGTGAATCGGCTTTCAATAAACGCTTCTTTTGAATTACCTACAGCAACCCTCAATATTTTCATTGTTGGATACCATCCTTTACAACGGAAATAAAATACTTTAGCGAAATGGCATCAAAATCCGGGCAACGCGAGACGCAATCTCCCAATACCTGAAGACGTACAAATAATTGTTGTACTGGTTCATCGGGATGCGCTATGATTAACTGATATGTGTTTTCAAAAAGGCACCAGAACCCATCGGCTGCATTTTTGTTGAACAGCGCCCTGCATAGACTACCTTGACAGTCTTCAAACATTTCACGTTGTCTCTCTGGTGGCCAAGAATTATAAATCGGGATAAAAGAGGTGGGAATACCCTGACTCAATGGATCTCTGCTAATAATACGTTGAAGTGTCATCAGTCTTATTTCATTATTAGTCAGATGGCGGCAATAATTCAGCGCTTCATCGGTAGTCTCAATAACGACACCCTCGACAACGGATATATTCTTTTTACTTGATTGTTTATCTCGTATTTCATTAAATATCGCATCCAGAACCTTGTCCTCGGGGACGATATTTGGATGCTGCTTTATAATTGCTCTTACATATTCACGTGGCTCTTTATCATCGTCAATCACAAATAGAACCGACTTCAAGAAAGCGTCAATATTTGTATCTGTAAGACTGGAATTATCTATATATTCCTTAGCATTACCTTCTTCAACAAGGCCCTCTTTAATCAGCTTAACTGCGGTATCTTTAGCGTTTTCAATTCCAAAGACTGTAAGTGATGGATCCTTCCTAAGCGCACCCGAAACACTACCCACGAAAAGGATATAGGTCTCAAATGTAAATTCGCTCATGTAATTTTTGAATAGCGTTACCAGTTCTCTACCTATAGCTTTGGGACCAACATTATGATTTCCTTTTGACTGTACGTCCCATAAACGTGTCGCCATGTTATTCATGCCGGTTAAATCGTTAAAGAAGTCAACAACGAAATAGTATATATCATCACTGTCTGATCTGAAGTTCATTAAATATAATAATGCTTTTGTTTCAGTTTCCGCGCCGGACTTCCGCAATTTTTCTGATGACTTTACAGTATATGACATAATTTATTTCACCTTCTTCTTAGATTTGCGGCTTGTCCAACACATACATCAGTTGGCTTGCCAGCATGATTTGCTCCATAGCCTCACGTTTTTCATATTGAAGATTAGCATGAGCCGCAGGGTTGCGATAGGCTGCCATGATTCCTTCAAACAGAGAGTGGATTCCGCGTCGGTAGTCCTTGCCGCTGGTAGTAGTTGTGTCACAGAATTTGAAAGCGCCGTTCTCGCTCATAAGTGCGCCAATCACATCACCAATCTTCGCGGGAACTGCTGCGCCAGTTTTTAACTCCAAAAACTTTTCACGCAGACGAGATTCTACTTCTTTGACCGCCTTTTCTGCTGCGGTTGAGTAGTGACCATCTACATATAACTCATGGGAGACATTCACAATTCGCGGGTGAATATCGGACCAGAACTGGACAACAACGGGTTCTGCTTCGATATGGCGAACAATTACTACCAACTCGCCAAATGCCGCAGGATTCAGGAAAATAGCACCCACCTCGTTTTGCTGAAAGAGTATATTTGCAACACAGGGGAGCGTAGTCGCATAAAAAGGATAGTCCGCTTGTATTCCTCTCGTAATTGCATTGATCCATTGGTGGACGCGCTGAATTTCCTGAGGTGTGTGGAGAAACTGCATCTGCAAGTTTGCGTTTGTAAAGTCTATCCACTTTCGAAGCTCATACAGTTCGTTTTCATACGGCAGTTTCAAAACACGCACCTCCCTTACAGCGCCTTAACCGTGTCGATAAACTGGCTCATGCTCACCGCACCCGGCAAGAGATTTTCCTCATTCTCAAACACCATGTAATAGCGGAAATTCTTGCCCGCTGCTGTGCGCCACGCTTGACCCAGCGCGATTTTCTCCCGGCTATCATCGTTTTTCAGGTGTTCGCCCTTGGTTTCCGCACAGATGAGCTTGCCGCTTTGGGTCATAATCAGAATATCGGGATAGTGCTTGATAAAGCCGTTGATTGCAAACCCTTGACGCGCAATATTTCTGTGCCACCAGCGGACATTCGGCAGGGCGGTCAATTCCACAACCAGCTTCTGCTCCAGCTTGTTCATGTCGCCGTCCTCTGCCACATACAGAGAACGGGCATATATGTCGGTATAGGTGACAGGATGGATTGAGGGGCGCAGACGGAAATAGGGCTTGCAGACAATGCGCTCCGTTTCCAGCCACTTTTCAAAGGTTTCCCGATAGTGGGCTTCCAGCAGCGTTTCGATCTTGGCGCGGATCTTCGCCGCGTAGCCCAGCGGGGCTTTCTCCATAGCGGCAAGCTGCGCCTTATCCATATCGTCCACAATGCGGTTTATGTAGGCTTTCAGTTCGGCAGCGTCTACCATGTTCAGCTTGTTAAGCTGATTGAACATCATATCCTTGCATTGACGTACCCGGCTTTCCGGCGGCAGATTGTTGAACCACTCCTTGAAGTACCGCTGCTCGGCGCTCTCCATCTTGAACACCTTCGGCAAACCGCCGTCCTGCTCCCGCACGTCAATTTCGCGGATTTCATCGTCTGCGGCGGCAAAGTCAATATCGTATGCCTTGCCCTTGAGGGTAAAGCCCTCCGCCAGCATTTCCTTGTCCAGCAATTCAAAAGAACCGTCCGTAAACAAAGATTGCTCAACTTTCAGGAAAAACTGCGGGATTTGCAGTGTTTCAATATCCTCCCGGAACTGCGGATTCACCTGAAATGATTTCACTTTATCCCGTACCTCCCACGGAAGATTGTCCATCACCGGATCATTGCCGGTCTGCTGGATAGCGTCTGTGTATGCCTTTTCGACCTCTGCGGCAGCGTCCAGCATGGTGTCGGCTTTCGGGGTGATTTCAGGCGTTTTTGCCTGTTCTCTGCGCCGTTCCAACTCTGTGTCAATAGATTTATCGTCCAGCCATGCAAAATCGTCCTCTGCGGTTCCCGGTTCGGAAGCTCCTTGCAGGTCAGGCAGCGTGATTTGCTCTGCTGCCTGTTCGGGAATCTGCGGTTTTGCGGACTCACCGATCCGATAGTCCTTATCGCTGAATCCTGCGCTGTTCAAGCCCTTGACGATATGCGCCACAGTATTGTTGAAGTCGTTGGAAGAAGTCAGCACATAGGACATATTGAGTGCGCTCTGCGTATGCTGGCTCGTATGGGGCAGACGGAGAATCCGTCCCAAAATCTGCTCCACGTCAACCTGACTTGTCTTATTAGCAAGAGACGCAAGGATATAGGCAAAGGGGCAATCCCAACCCTCTTTCAGCGCATTGACCGTGATGATATACCGAATCGGGCAACTTGGGGACATCAAATCGGTGTTTTTCAGCTCGTTCACATCGGCGGTACGGATAGCGATCTGCTCGGCGGGGATTCCCTTGTCCACCAGCTTGTCCCGCAGCTTTCCAAAGGTGGTCGCGTCCTCTTTGCCCTTTGGCTGCGCCTGAAACAGAGCGATAGGACGGATATATTTGCCCGTCTTGGTGTACTCCGCGCTTGCGATTTCTTCCAGTTTGTTCCGCAGGTCAATCGCATCAATCAGCACCTCGGATTGGCTGTCCCGGTTATAGACGATCACGGGCAGTTTGACCATGTGTTCGTTTTTCAGCTGCACCGCGTCCACATAGGAAATGATATTGCTCTCCTTTTTCGGCGTGGCGGTCAAGTCCAGCACAAAGCAGGGATTGAAGTTTTCCAGCATTTCAAGGCTCAATTCCGACCGGGCATGATGGCTCTCATCCACGATGACAAGCGGGTTAAGTTGGTTGATAATCTGGAATAGGGCAGTTTCGTCCGCTTTTTCAATGGGGCTGTCGGGCTTACCCAACACCTTTGCAAACTCGGCAAGGTTGCTGTTCTCCTGATAGGCTTTCAAGACCTCCTTGCCGCGCCCACGGAACGAATCGTAGGACAGCACCATAACCGACAACTGCTCCGTTACGGCGGTGGGGTTGAAGTTCTGACCGTTCAAAAGCTCCTGTTTGGTGTAAACCTCCACGCGCCCGCCGAAATCCACGTCGATTTTCTGACGGTAGGGATGGGACGTGTCTTTCAGGGCTTTCGCCGTCTGCGTCAGGATCGCGTCCGAGGGAACAAGCCACACGACCGCCTTTGTCTTGGTAGCGGGGAGTGCGTCAAAGATAGGGCGAACGGCGTTGCAGGCAATAAAGGTCTTGCCGCCGCCCGTCGGCACCTTGAAGCAGAGGTTCGGAACACCGGGTATCACGTTTTGGTATCGCCCTAAAGCCGGGGCTGATTTCTCCTGCCAAAACAGGCGAAACGCCGCTGCGTCACTCTTTGTTTCGTTCAGCAGTTCCAGATAGCGGGTCAAGTCCGCTATGACCTTTTTCTGATATGTTTTCAGTTCCATATAGCGAACACCCCCTTACAGTCTGCTAATGTCTCTCGGAATCTTTTTGAATGTAACGCCCATTTTTGCCAACTTGTCCTCACTGATGGAACAGCGGTCTGCATAGATCACCGTTCCATCGGCTTTTTCCGTAATGGTGGAGAGGAACGCATAATCCAGCACCGTCACGCGCTGCGGCTCGTAGTAGAAGTAATAGCCCGTGCTGTTGTGCTTGCCGAGGTAATAGGGATTGCCGCCGCTGGGCGGAGAGTAGGGCTGCTTGGTTTCCATGAACCAGATGTATTCCCGGATTTTCTCCGGGGCAACGGCTTCATTCAGGCAATCGCCCACAAGCAGCGGTTCGCCCAGATCGTAGAAGCTGAAATTGCCGCCCGTACCCTCCACGGCGTTCTTGCCCTCGCCATAGCCACGGATCACGCGCTTCACGCGCTCGGCGGTGATGCTGTCGGCGTAGTCCATCATCTCGACAAGGATGAACTTGCGGCGTCCGCCGTCGGATTTGTTCATGTTGAGGACAGCGTGGGCGGTGGTGCCGGAACCGGCGAAGGAATCGAGGACAAGTGTGTTCTCGTTTCCGGCAACTTTCAAAACAAACTCAATCAGGCGGTGAGGCTTTGGTGTATCAAAAGTAGCTTTGCCGTCAAATATCGCAAGCATTTCCTTTTTGGCTTCATCGGTATGTCCAGTCTCAGTAAACGCCCAAAAGTTTGTCGGCAGTTTCCCGCCCACATTTTCGAGGTATGTCTTTCTGGCAATGCCGCCTTTGCCTCCTTTTGTGAAGAAAAAGCGCGGCCATTGTCCACGGTCATATACCGCCTGTGCCTTCTGCGCGGATATTTCGAGTGATTCAGAAAGAACGATTGCCTGTACGCCCTGTCGCACATCGCTTTCCGGAACGCCGCATACAACAGCACGCTCATGCGCGTCATTCAAATCGCGGAGTTCGTATTCGCACCATCCGCGCATGATTTCCAACATTTGATCTTGCTGATAGCGCCAACAGGAGCCATTATAAGGATACAACATTTTTCCCGTGAATGGATGTTGTATGGCATATACCATGCCCTGATGTGTAGCTGCACCCGGCGCAAATGCATCACTCATTCGCCACAATGTGTGGTCATTGTCTGGATTTTTGTATTTTGCGTCCATTTCCGCTGTACGGGGTAGTTTGTTCGGGTTCCAATCAGGCTGCTTGCTATACACCACAAGGTGTTCTACCTCGTTCACGATACCCTTGGAGTCATTGCGGGTGGAATATGTACGCTGCCAGGAAATATTGGAAACAAAGCAGTTGCTTCCGAAAATCTCATCACAAATCAGCTTGAGATTGGCATACTCCGTATCATCAATGCTGATAAAAATAACCCCATCGTCCGCCAGCAGCTTTTGCAGCAGCTTTAACCGCGGGTACATCATGCACAGCCACTTGTCATGGCGGGTCAAGTCCTCGCCCTCTTTGCCGACAACCTCGCCCAGCCACTTCTTGATCTTCGGGTCATTGACATTGTCGTTGTAGATCCAGCCCTCGTTGCCGGTGTTGTAGGGCGGATCGATATAGATGCACTTGACGCGCCCCTCATACCGGGGAAGCAGTGCTTTCAGGGCTTCCAGATTGTCGCCCCGGATGATCATATTTTCGCTGCCATTATCTTCGTTGTGCTGCCCGTTTTCATCAAAGCTGTACTTGCGCTCCAACACCCGAAACGGCACTTTCTGATGGTGATTGATCACCTTGCTTTTTCCAATCCATTCAAGTGTTGGCATGGCTGATTTCCTCCGTAATCGTGTTATCCTCATTTCAAATGAGGGTATTTCTTCCCTGACCCTCAGCAGTAATGAGGGTCACTTCTGGCTATGTCTGTATAGCGGTTATTGTGGTGAAAGACCTATCCTGCCTCGGAAGGACTAAATTTTTGTCCAACGCTGTCATCGTTTGTCGAATCGACGATTTAGGTAGAGTCGTAGCCAAGGGGTCAGTGCGCCCATTCGCACCCGCGAGCTGGAATAGACCCCATTATTTCGAGTTAGAGTCGCTGATATAATCTGCGGCTCATTTTTCATTTTCGACGGGCTTCTTGATATACTTGCCGTTCTTGATTCTCGCGTCCGCTGGCTTCTCTGCGTCCTCTGGAATCCCCCAGACCGTGCCAATGCGGATAGCACCGGGGACACGCCCCTCGCCGCACAAAATCTGAATACGGCGGGTGGAGATACCCCAGCGTTCGGCGGTTTGCGCGATTGATAAATACTTCATGGGCAGCACTCCTGTTGCAGTTCCGTTCTGCGTCTGCTTATAAAATCACAGTATAATTATAATCGTCAAAGCGAATATAAGCAATGGCTTCCTGAAAAGTTCAGGAGGTATTTTCAAATTCGACACGAAAGGGGTGGGGGGATTCCCCAACAACAAAAGGAGCAGTTCAGGCGCAAGGCTGAACCGCTCCTTTTTCCGGTGTGTACGGACACCGGAT
>UMCH01059647.1_pt1 | contig 14832 bp, 10 predicted proteins | sample 1964201 | NCBI WGS metagenome assembly UMCH01 (sample SAMEA4835965, study PRJEB28245) | human gut metagenome | biome: gut microbiome; material: fecal sample | place: Denmark | collected 2008 | reverse complement strand
AGAGATGGCAACGGTAGGAGGCGCAGGAGCCATGGGGCTGCAGGACTGTGACGTGCTTGCAGAAGGCAGACAGGCGGATATGATCATCTTAGATATGACACAGCCGAATATGCAGCCTATGAATAATGTTGCGAAGAACATCGTATACAGTGGCAGTAAACAAAACGTAAAAATGACGATGATCGCAGGGCGTATTATGTATGAAGATGGACAGTTCTTTCTTGGCGTTTCGCCGCAGGAAGTCTACGATCAGGCACGCCGGCGGATGGAGCGCATGACTGCAGAATAGAGCGCATGACTGCAGAATAGGGCGTATGACCGCAGGATAGACCGCATGATCGCAGAATGCACACAGTTATTCCGAAAGTTCTTCCCAATGTTCTAGGAGTTCTTCTAATTTTGCATCGTTTTCACCACGTTGGATGGAGAGCTCCTGCAGTTTTGCGGAATTGGTTGCATTAGCAGGATCAGCAATTGCCTCATCTAATGCGGTGTTTTCTGCTTCTAAGCGTTCGATCTCTGATTCAACGCGATTTAATTCTTTTTGCATTTTGCGCAGTCGTGCCTGTTCTTCCTTTTGTTCCTGCCAGGATAGTGCATTGGAAGACGTGGCTGCGTTAGGCGTATTATTTTCCGCTTGAGGAGCAGTGCCGTCTGCTGTGGACATTTCAGTGGAAGGAGATGGCACGGCAGCATCGGTGGAAGCTATCGCTGATGCGTTGTGGTTTGGCTGGGCTGCATAGTAAGCACGCTCCACATCTTCTTTTTTATCCAGATAATAGTCGTAGTTTCCGACATAGTTCAATACATGTCCGCCTGTAAGATTTAAGATTCGGGTTGCGGTTGTATTAATAAAGTAACGATCATGGGAAACATACAATACAGTTCCCTCAAAATGTCGGATCGCATTTTCTAATATTTCCTTTGAATCCATATCTAAATGGTTTGTCGGCTCATCGAGAATGAGAAGATTAGCATCGGACAACATGAGTTTTGCCAAGGATACGCGACCGCGTTCTCCACCGCTCAGACTCTTGATCTGCTTGAATACATCGTCTTCCGTAAATAGAAAGGCGGCCAGTGTGTTACGGATCTGCGTATTGTTCATATGAGGATACGCATCACTGATTTCTTCAAACAATGTTTTATCCGGGTGCAGAACTTGATGCTCCTGATCGTAGTAGCCAATCTCCACGTTTGTTCCAAGCGTGATCTTACCACTGTCGGCAGGGATCAATTCATTTATTATTTTGAGGATCGTTGTCTTACCTGCTCCGTTGTCTCCGATGATCGCTACATGTTCTCCACGCTTCAGTTCAAAGGAGAGGTCGGTAAATAAAGGCGTTCCATCAAAGGATTTGGAAAGCCCCTCTACGGTCAATACGTCGTTACCACTTTGAATCTTTGGTGTAAACAATAAGCGCATTTGCGTGTTTTCATCGACAGGTTTTTCAATGCGCTCTATTTTATCTAACATCTTTTCGCGGCTCTCGGCGCGCTTGATCGATTTTTCGCGGTTAAAGGATTTCAGCTTAGCAATAACTTCTTCCTGATGTTTGATCTCTGCCTGCTGGTTGAGATATTGTTTCATCAGACTATCCATGATCTGCTGACGTTTGGCGGCATATTCGCTGTAATTGCCCATATACATACGAGCGTGCGTCTGGCGCAGCTCGATAACTTTTGTGACAATTTTATCCAAAAAATAACGGTCATGGGCTACGATCAATACTGCACCGCGATAATTGGTCAGGTAGGATTCAAGCCATGCAATGGCATTGATATCCAGATGATTGGTAGGCTCGTCTAATATGATAAGATCCGGCGCCTGCAACAGCATCTTGGCGAGAGCAACACGTGTCTTTTCACCACCGGATAGGGAAATGACCGGTTTCTCAAAGTCTTCTTCCGTGAAGCCAAGACCTTTCAAGACACCCACCAACTCGCTTTGGTAGGCGTATCCGTCGAGACGCTCGTAGCGTTGTCTTGCATTGTCATACTGTTTGATGACTTGCTCCAGAGTTTCGCCGGTTTCAATATCCATGCGTGCAGACAGTTTTTCCATCTGCTGCTCTAACTGTATGATCTCCGGTTTGGCATCACGCATTTCATCGTAGATGCTGTGTTCGGAAGCGTATTCCTGGTTCTGTGCCAAGTAGCCGACAGTCGTGCTGCCGGACAGGATCACCTCACCGTTGTCTGCGGATAAATGTCCTGTAATGATCTTAAGCAGTGTTGATTTGCCGGAACCATTTGCACCGACGATGGCTGCTTTTTCATGTTCATTGATATGAAAAGAGATGTCAGAAAGAATGACATCTGTGCTAAATGCTTTGTCTATATGACTGCATTGTAAAATCATAATGATATCCTCCGTTTGCAGTGATTCTTATAGTATATCGGATTTTGCACAAAAAAGCAAAAAAAGCACGGGTTGTAAAGGAATACTTCTTTACGTATGTGATGCCATGTGGTACAATCGAAAGAGAAGATTTTGTCTATCGGCACACAGGGAGGGCTATGTGTTAGGTGGTATGAAGCCACGTGAGCCGGGAGCAGGAAATATACCAATATAGCAGAATGGAGATTGACAGCAACATGACAAAAGAGCAGTTTCGTGAACGTTTGGCACAGGGGAAAATGATATTGGACGGTGCGACCGGTTCCAATTTGCAGGAGAGAGGTCTTCCGGCGGGAGTATGCCCTGAGGAGTGGATATTAGAGAATCCTGACGTGCTGAAAGAATTACAGATAGAGTATTATGCGGCAGGGTCTGATGCAGTGTATGCACCCACTTTTTCCGGAAACCGAATTAAGTTAGAAGAGTATGGTCTGCAAGATAATTTGGTGGAGATGAACCATGGCTTGGTAGCAATTTCGAAGCAGGCGGTGGCAGAGGTGAAGGAACGCGGACTTGTAGATGCAGACAAGCCATTGTATGTATGTGGCGATCTGACTATGACGGGTAAGCAGGTACAACCGATGGGCCCTTTGTCTTTTGAAGAGTTGGTAGACATTTATAAGGAGCAGACAGAGGCGTTAGTTGACGCAGGTGTGGATTTTTTGGCTGTCGAAACGATGATGAGCCTGCAGGAGTGTCGTGCAGCGGTGATTGCAGCGAAAGAATGCTGTGACTTACCGATCATGGTGACACTTACCTTTGCAGAGGATGGACGTACTTTGTTTGGAACGGATCCGGAGACGGCTGCTCTTGTGCTTACTACACTTGGAGTGGATGCGTTAGGTGTGAACTGTTCTACAGGACCGGATAAAATGTGTGATGTAGTACGCAAAATGCGTGCATATGCGGACATTCCATTGGTTGCGAAGCCGAATGCCGGACTGCCGCAGCTTGTAGATGGAAAGACCGTCTACGAAATGGAAGCACCAGAATTTGCGGAAGAAATGATGGCGTTGATCGATGCCGGAGCCGATATTTTAGGTGGCTGCTGTGGTACAACGCCAGAGCATATCCGTTTGCTCACTCAGAAAATACAGCAGAGTGGACGGATGGATGAGGTGTCCCATCTGAGCAGAAAGGGTAAGGTGGTACGTCGTGCCCTGTCTAATGAACGTGTGACTCGTCCGATCGACTTGGACGGACCGTTTATGGTGATCGGAGAACGTATTAACCCGACAGGTAAGAAAGCATTGCAGGAGCAGCTTCGTGCCGGACAGCTTGACCTTGTTACGGAGATGGCAGAAGCACAGGAAGAGGACGGAGCGGCAATCCTGGATGTCAATATGGGAATGAATGGTATTGATGAAAAAGAGATGATGCTTAAAGCGGTGAATGAGCTTACGATGGTGAGTAATCTGCCGTTATCCATTGATTCGAGTTATGTAGATGTGGTTGAGGCAGCGCTTCGTATCTATCCGGGCCGTGCATTGATCAATTCGATCTCGCTGGAGCCGGAGAAGTTTGAGAAGCTGATCCCAATCGCCAAGAAATATGGTGCGATGTTTATTTTGCTTCCACTTTCAGAAAAAGGTTTGCCGGAGAATCTTGATGAGAAAAAGGAGATTATCCATACGATATATGAAGAGGCAAAACGCCACGGGTTATGTGGCGAGGACATTATAGTAGATGGCTTGGTGGCAACAATCGGCGCCAACCGCAATGCTGCGATCGAAACGTTGGAGACGATCCGATATTGCAAACATGAGCTTGGTCTGGCAACGGCGTGCGGACTTTCTAATATTTCCTTTGGATTGCCGGAGAGACTTTTTGTGAACAGTTCGTTTATGGCATTAGCGATTGGACAGGGACTGACGATGGCAATCGCGAATCCGTCTCAGGATTTGTTAATGCATGCGGTATTTGCGGCAGATCTGTTGATGAATAAACCTGATGCCGATCTGCGTTATATCAATCGCGTGTCCGAGCATAAGATCTCCGTTGTGTCCGGAGAGGTCGATGCTGTACAGACAACGACGAAAAAGAGTGGATCCGGATCAAAGGACTTGATTCCACCGGAACATGAGGGGGATAAGATTTTTGAGGCGGTTGTAAAGGGCCGTAAAAATAAGATCGAAACTTTGGTGCAGGATGCTTTACAAGGTGGAATAGATGCACAGAAAGTGATTGACGAGAGTTTGATCCCGGCGATCAATCATGTCGGAGTGCTCTTTGATAAGCAGATATATTTTCTGCCCCAGCTTATTTCGAGCGCAGAGACGATGGAGACAGGTATTGGTGTGGTAGAGCCGATCCTTGCAGCCAATCGGTCTAGTGAGCCGCTTGGAACGATTGTCATTGCAACAGTGGAGCATGATATTCATGATATTGGTAAAAATCTGGTTGCATTGATGTTACGTAACTATGGATATCGTGTGGTGGATCTGGGTAAAGATGTCCCGGCGGAGGATATCATACAGGCAGCTATTCGTGAAAAAGCAGATATTATCGGGCTTTCTGCACTTATGACAACGACGATGATGGAAATGAAGAAAGTAGTGAATATGGTTCGTGAGCAGAATCTTCCGGTGAAGGTTATGATCGGAGGAGCCGTTATCACACGCAGCTTTGCAGATGAGATTGGTGCAGAAGGTTACTCTAAAGATGCACAGGAAGCTGTTGTGGAAGTTGCCAGACTTTTAGGAAGATAAAAGAAGGCAGGAGCAATTTGATGGAAAGGTATGGTGAGTAGCGGATGGAGCAGACAAAGATCGATATTGTGATACCCGTATATAAACCGGGAAGTGAATTTAGTGATCTGATCAAGCGTTTAATGCATCAAACAGTTGTCCCGGAACATATTTTTATTATGCAGACGATTCGGGATGAATCAGAGATAATGGTACAGTCTATGGATGAGCGTATCCGGATCATACCCGTGATGCAGTCTGAGTTTGACCATGGCGGCACGCGTGCGTTAGGCATGGACAAATCTACTGCAGAGTTTGTCTTAATGATGACGCAGGATGCAGTTCCGGCAGATGAGCATCTGATAGAGAATCTGCTTGCCTGCATGGAGGATGCTTCGGTAGCTGTTGCTTATGCGAGACAGCTTGCCCGTCCAAATTCAGGGCGAGTGGAACGTATGACGAGAATCTATAATTATCCTGCACAGAGCCGTATTAAGAGTGAGGATGACAAGAAAGAACTCGGTGTAAAGACATATTTTTGCTCTGATGTATGTGCCCTGTATCGTAAGGCGTATTATGAGCAGGTTGGCGGATTTGTGCAGCCAACGATTTTTAATGAAGATATGATCATAGCATATATGATGATGCAGGAAGGATATCGTGTTGCATATTGCGCAGAGGCAAAAGTGGTGCATTCTCATGATTACACGTGCAGGCAGCAGTTCGCCAGAAACTTTGATCTTGGCGTATCTCATAAGCAGTATGCGGAGGTGTTTGCGAAGGTGTCTTCGGAAAAAGAGGGCGCAGGATATGCAGCGAAGATCGTGAAAACGTTGTTAAAGGGTGGACATGTATGGGATGCTTTTTATTTCTGCGTACAGTGCGGATGCAGATTGATCGGATATCGTCTGGGTCTTGTATATGATAAATTACCGCGTCGTGTATTAATGAAGTGTACAGGAAGTGCGTGGTATTGGAGTTAGAGCAACATTTCAAAAAGCGGGGAGGATGGATCATGGATCACATTCAAATTAAGGAATTAGAAGTATTTGCCAATCATGGAGTACTGAAACAAGAAAATGAACTGGGACAAAAGTTTGTTGTATCAGTAGATCTTACTGTTGATACAAGCAAGGCAGCCGAATCGGATGATATAGAAGATGCTGTTAATTACGTAGAGGTAGCGGAACTGATCCATTCAGAGACGAAACGCAATACGTTTCAGTTGATCGAGCACCTTGCCGGACACTTGGCAGAGCAGATCTTATTAACATTTCCGTTGGTGAAGTCATTGTCGCTTCGGATAGATAAGCCGTGGGCACCGATACGACTGCCGCTTAAGACGGTTTCTGTAGAGATTCAAAGAGGATGGCATACGGTATGCTTAGGAATTGGTTCCAATATGGGGGATAAGCATGCTAATCTGGACCAGGCTTTGGAAATCTTGGCAGCAGATGAGCATAATCAATTGGTAAAAGTATCAGATTATATCGTGACGGAACCGGTAGGCGGTGTCGAGCAGGATGATTTTTTGAATGGCGCGGTTGTTATGCAGACATTATATACGCCTCAACAGATTTTGGATCAGATTGGAGTCATTGAGAAGAAATTAGATCGTGTTCGAACCATTCATTGGGGGCCGAGAACGATCGATGTGGATATATTATTGTATGATGAAGAGGTCGTTGTAGAAGAGAATCTTACCATTCCGCATCCGGAAATGTGTAATCGAAGATTTGTGTTGGAACCGCTTGATCAGATCGCACCATATCGGGTACATCCGATCTGCTCAAAGACAATTCACGAATTGTTGATGGCACTTGATCAGTGAGAGAAGATGATTTTATGCTGCTGATGGCACTTGATTAGTCATTTGCAGCATGGTATTCTTATAGAGGTGGGTAATCGTGGTTTTGAAAGGGAGAGTGAAGAATGGCGGCAAGTTCCAAACATCATGTACGGAATCGGATCTTAGGGGGTCTTGGGGCGGTAATTTTGGTTGTTGTGGGATTTTTTATGTGGCAGAAGACGAAAGTACAGCTATATGATGATCCGAATACGACAGGAAATACGGCTGGAAATCTGCTTAACGGGGGTAAGTTTTGCGAGGCAGATGGCAGAATCTATTATGCTGATCCGTATGATAACGATTCTCTCTATGTAACAGATGATAAATTACAGAAAAGCACGAAATTACATGGAGATACGGTTAGTTATTTGAATGTTGCAGGTGATTATATTTTCTATACAAGACGTAATGACCGCAAGAGTGTTACCGGCGGTAATGTGTTGGCATTAAGTAAAACGGGATTGTTCCGCTTAACGACCGATGGCAAAAATATGGGTAAGCTGTATGATGATCCGACACAGTCTGTGTGCTTATACGGAAACTATCTGTATTATCAGCATTACGATGAAAAAAAGGGATTACAGTTAAATGCAGCTAAGATGGACGGCTCCAGCGATGAATTATTGTTGGATGAGGGAGTATCGCCGTATTCTATTTCGCAGGGCGTTATGTATTATACAGGTTATGACAAGGATCATAACATACATACCATGAATATTAACGGTTCAGATGAGCAGACAATTTACAATGGTAATTGTACTTCATTGATTCGGGCAGGAGAGCATTTGTATTTTATAGATATGTCACAAAATTATGCATTAGTACGTGTGAATTTGGATGGCTCTGATCCGGTCACGATCGTTTCAGACCGCTTGGCGACATATAATGTGGATGAAAAGGAGAGTGCTGTATATTATCAGGTAGATAATGGAACGAGCAATGGATTGTATGTAAAGGATTTAGAGGGTGGAGAAGTGCGTAAGATCGCGGATGGCAATTACAATTATCTGCATCTGACAAGTAAGTATTTGTTTTATGAAACATATGATGGAAAATCTGTCTATGTGATGGATCTGGGAACGGAGCAGGAGAAACCGTTTCAGGCACCGGTAGGCAAGAAAACATCACACTAATAAATAAGTGAAAAGAGGATAAAAGAATGATTCAATTATCAGCTGTTTTTAGCAGTCACATGGTTTTGCAGAGACAGAAAAATATCAGCGTATGGGGAGACAGTGATGCAGAGTCGCTTAAGATTACTTTGGCAGACAAATCTGTGAGTGTGGTTCCGGAACAGGGAAGGTTCCAGGCTATATTACCGCCATTTGAGGCAGGTGGACCATATACACTGACGGTGCAGTCTCAGACAGAACAAGTGGTATATGAAGATGTTATGATCGGCGAAGTATGGCTTGCCGGCGGTCAGTCCAATATGGAGCTGGAGTTGCAAAATAGCAAAAACGGCAAGGAGATCGTTCAAAATATACATAATGATGGAGTACGCTATTATTATACTCCACAGGTTCCGTATGTAGGGGATAAGTTGGAAGAAGCAGAAAAGGAAAGTGCATGGGATCTGTGTACGCCGGATAAGGCAGGACGATGGTCAGCGGTTGCATATTATTTTGCAGATAAGATCGCGCGAGAGACAGGGGTAACCGTCGGCATTATTGGCTGTAACTGGGGCGGAACGTCTGCTTCCTGCTGGGTGAGCCGTGAAGCGTTGGAAGGAACGCAGGAGATCAAAGAGTATATTGATGATTATGATGCAATTATTGCTGAGCAGGATCCGGAGGAATATATCAAAGCGCGTGAGGCATATCTTGTATATCAGGCAGAGTTTGACAAAAATGTAGGGAAATATTACGAGACAGCAGAGAACCCGACTTGGGAGGAGGCATTACGTCTGTACGGTGAGAATCAATATCCGGGACCAATGGGACCACGTTCAGAGACCAGACCGTGTGGTTTGTACGAGTCGATGCTGCAAAGAGTTTGTCCGTATACGTTACGTGGATTTTTGTATTATCAGGGAGAGGAGGACGATCATCGTCCATACCGCTATTACTCCTTGTTATCAGCGCTGATCCGTCAGTGGAGAGGCGATTGGAAAGATGATACGTTACCGTTTATGCTGGTACAGCTTCCGATGTTCCAAAATGGAGAGGGGGAGCCGGATTACCAGAACTGGCCATTTATTCGAGAGGCACAGATGCGTGTGTTCGACACGTTCAAGCATACCGGGATTGCGGTGATTCTGGATAAGGGTGAGTTTGGCAATATTCATCCGACAGAGAAAGACAGCGTTGGTGAGCGTCTCGCTTTGCAGGCAATGTATGAAGTGTATGGTTTATGCACGAAAGAAGAGGCGTTTGGCCCGATGTATCAGTCTTACCGCATTGAGAATAGTGCGATGATTGTATCATTTGCCCATGCGAAGGGACTACATTGTACAGAGGAAACTTTAACCGGTTTTGAACTTGCCGGTAAAGATAAAGTGTATCATGAGGCGAAGGCAGTTCTAAAGGGAGAAGAAATAGAACTGACTTGTGATGAGGTGAAAGAACCTGTATACGGAAGATATTGCTGGACTAATTATCGACCGGTAACGTTGTTTGGACAAAACGGCATTCCGGCAGCACCATTTCGCACTTCTCGTGAGGATGGTGCAGTTGCAACCGGCAGCCGTAATGGGTTTGATCCCGCAAAAGCATAGGAGGAACAAAGATGATAGGATGGATTATTGGAATAGTTGTTGTACTATTGATCGTTTGTTGGGTGATTGGTACATACAATGGGCTGATCAAAGGAAGAATTGTTGTAGATGAGGCATTTGCAACGATGGATGTGTATCTGAAAAAACGTTATGATCTGATCCCAAATCTGGTGGAAACAGTCAAAGGATATGCTTCGCATGAGAAAGAAACATTGGAAAAGGTGATATCGCTGCGTACCGGCAGTTATGACGCAATGACACCGGAGGAAAAGATTCAGAATGGTGCACAGATCTCTAAAATGATACCACAGATCATGGCAGTGGCAGAGCAGTATCCGGATCTGAAAGCAAATCAGAATTTTATGGATCTGAGTCATAATCTGAATGAAACAGAGGATGATATTGCAAATGCAAGAAAATATTATAACGGTGCGGTGAAGCAGTACAATATGAAAGTACAGATGTTTCCGGGAAGTTTGATCGCCGGTCTGTTTCATTTTGAGACAAAGAAGATGTTTGAGGTTGAGAATGCTGTTGAGCGGCAGAATGTGCAGGTGGAATTTTAGTGGTGGAGAGCATTTGGAGAAAAGGAAAGCTTTTTGGCTTTATGTTGCTTGCCGGGATTTTGCTGATGGCAAAACCGGCTTTGGCAGACTCTTATTATCCCTACGAGATACAAGGATACGATGTCACAGTTAAAGTTGGTAAGGATAATGTGTATCATGTTACGGAGAGGCTGCAGGTGAACTTTAACCAGGCGAGACATGGTATTTACCGAGACATACCGGTTATCAATAACGTAAGTCGTGAGGATGGATCAACTTCCCGTATTCAGGCGCGCGTAACGAATATCAAAACCTATGGTGAAAAAAGGACCGTAGGCCGAGAGGGTTCTTATTGCCGTATTCAACTGGGAGATAAGAATAAGACGCTTGTTGGCGAGCATATGTATCACATTTCTTACGATTACAATATGGGGAAAGATGTACGTAAAGGGGAAGATGAGTTCTATTATAATATCATTGGAACCAGTTGGGATACAACGATCCAAAATGTTACCTTTCATATCATGATGCCGGAAGATATTGACGAAAGTAAAGTCGGTATGGCATATGGTGAGAGTGGTTCGACTAATAATGAGGGACTGCAGTATACGATCAATGGCAAAGTGATGGAAGGATATGTAGATTCCTCCATTATCTTAAATCCGGGAGAGGCAGTTACAGTCAGAATGGTCTTACCGGATGGATATTATGATCAGGTCAAACAAAGGATCTGGCCGGCGCTGATCAGTATTTTGTTGTCCTTGGCAGCAGCGGGTGCAGCATTTCTGCTTTGGTGGAAAGTCGGACGGGATAATGTGGTAGTGGAAACGATACAGTTCCATCCGCCAAAGGAATTCAATAGTGTAGAGGCAGCCTTTGCCTATAAGGGCAAGGTGGATGCGAATGATGTTATATCGTTGTTAGTGTACCTGGCACAAAAGGGTTATATAGAAATTGTTGAAGGGAAGAAGGGCCTGCTTGGAAATCAGGATTTTACGATCCGCAAATTGAAAGAATATGATGGAAATAATGCGATAGAACGGGCATTCATGAAAGGATTGTTTCGTGGCTTTGATGTTACCAATAAAGATCAGCTGAAGGATAAATTCTACAAGACGGTGAATAAGATCTTGAAAATGGTAAATACAAAGCAAAATAGACAAGTGTTATTTTATGCCAATTCCATTAATAAGCATTTGATCTGTTATGCGATGATGGCGGGGATTTTCTTTTTAGCAACGTATCTGCCGATATATGATTATACATACAATGCGACATTTTCACTAACAATACCGATCATGTTTGGTTTTGTGCTGGCATTTATTATTCGGACGATCTTTAGTTCAGAGACGATCTTTAGTAAGATCCTCAGCGTCGTGATGTCGATCGCTATGATCAGCGGATATTGTCTGGGACTGCGTAATGTTGTGTTATATACACCGACAATTTATCGGATCGCCTTTGTGTTGGCGATCATCGCATGTGGTGTGATCATGTTCTTTGATCATTATATGCCAAAGCGTACAGAGTATGGCACAGAGGTTTTGGGACGCTTACGAGGATTTCGGACATTTTTGCAGACAGCAGAAAAAGATCGCCTGGAGACCATGGTAGAGCGTGAACCGCAGTATTTCTACAATATATTGCCGTATGCATATGTGCTTGACGTGTCGGATATATGGATGGAGAAATTTGAATCTATTGCGATCGAACCACCGCAATGGTATTCATCTCATGGGCATTACAACACGTTTGATACAGTGCGGTTCCATCATTTCATGAATACGACGATGCGGTCTGCCACAGCGGCAATGACGTCGTCGCCAAGCTCTAAGGGAAGTGGAGGTTCTGGCGGCGGTCATTCCGGCGGTGGTTCCGGCGGAGGCGGCGGTGGATCTTGGTAAAGATCTTCCAAAATAAAAAAGCCTTTTCAAAATGATTTCTCATTTTGAAAAGGTTTTTTGTTTTCTTAATTCATTTTACACGGTTTAAACACCTATTTATAGAAATTTACTTGTCGAGGCTCTTCATTGTCGGGAACAACAACACATCTCTAATTGCCGGTGAGTTTGTCATCATCATAACCATGCGGTCAATACCAAATCCAATTCCGCCGGTAGGAGGCATACCAATGCTCAAAGCATTCAAGAAGTCCTCATCGGTGTGATTTGCTTCATCATCACCAGCTTCAAACGCTTTCTCCTGTGCCTCGAAACGCTCTCTCTGATCGATCGGATCATTCAACTCAGAGTATGCATTTGCCATCTCCCAGCCGTTCATAAAGAACTCAAAACGCTCTACATAATCCGGATTGTCCGGTTTCTTCTTAGTCAGAGGAGAAATCTCAATCGGATGATCCATAATAAAGGTTGGCTGGATCAAATGCTCCTCTACATATTCCTCGAAGAAGAGGTTGAGAATGTCACCTTTTTCATGACGATCCTCATATTCAATATGATGCTCATCTGCCAATTTCTTAGCAGCGGCTGTATCTGCAACTTCGTTGAAGTCAACATTTGCGTACTTCTTAACCGCGTCTACCATTGTGATACGCTCAAACGGTTTGGACAGATCCATTGTATGCTCGCCGTAAGTAAGCACCTCCGAACCGGTTACTTCCTTTGCAATGTAACGATACAGGTTCTCTGTCAGGTCCATCATGCCGTGATAGTCTGTATATGCCTGATATAACTCCATCAACGTGAACTCCGGATTGTGTCTAGTGTCCAATCCCTCGTTACGGAATACACGGCCGATCTCGTATACACGCTCCATGCCGCCCACGATCAATCTCTTTAAGTACAACTCCAAAGAAATGCGAAGTTTTAAGTCTTCGTCTAATGCATTAAAGTGTGTCTCAAATGGTCTTGCGGCTGCACCACCGGCATTGGAGACAAGCATTGGGGTCTCAACCTCCATAAAGCCCTGTCCATCCAAATAGCGGCGAATGCTGCTGATCACCTTGGAACGCTTGATAAAAGTATCTTTAACGTCTTCATTCATGATCAAATCGACATAACGCTGACGATAACGAGTATCTGTGTCAGTCAGTCCATGATATTTCTCCGGAAGGATCTGCAGACTCTTAGACAATAACGTAACTTCCTTCGCATGGATAGAGATCTCTCCGGTCTTTGTCTTAAAGACAAATCCTTTGATACCAAGAATATCTCCTACATCATATTTTTTGAAATCCTTATAGGAATCCTCGCCAATGTCATCTCTAGCGACATATGCCTGAATGTTACCCTGAAGATCCTGCACATTACAGAAAGATGCCTTACCCATAACACGCTTAAACATCATACGGCCTGCCACTGACACTTCTTTTCCCTCTAATGTATCATAGTTATCTTTGATCTCCATAGAATGATGTGTAACATCATATTTTGTAATAACAAAAGGATCCTTGCCTTCTGCCTGTAAATTTGCTAATTTTTCTCTACGAACTTTGAGAAGCTGGTTGATATCCTGCTCCTTCTGTGGTTTCTTCTGCTGCTCAGCCACGATCTTAGCCCCTTTCTCTTATATCTATCGACGATTTCTGTATGCAGATTTTCTTGTTTCTGCAAGTTCATGCTATTATACAAAATCTATTATTCCTATATTTCAAGGATCTCGCATTGCATTTATTATTTTTGAATCTCAAGGATCTCATATTGCAATACAGTTCCCTTTGGTGTTTCAACATCAACAGTCTGACCTGCTTTCGCACCGATCAATGCAACACCAACCGGAGACTCATTGGAAATCTTACCACCAAGAATGTCTGCCTCCGTAGAACCTACGATCTTATACTGCATCTCTTCTCCGGAAGAAAGATCTTTGATGCGAACGGTAGAACCAATGTTGATCGCATTAGCATCAACATCTTTGCTGCTGACAACCTCTGCATTTTTCAAGATCTTCTCGATCTCTTCAATACGGATCTCAATATCTCTCTGCTCATCTTTCGCTGCATCATACTCGGCGTTCTCGGACAAGTCACCCTGTTCTCTTGCCTCTTTAATCTTTGCTGCAACTTCTTTACGTCTATTTACCTTTAAGTCCTGTAATTCATCTTCCAGTTTTGCAAGACCTTCTTCGGTCAAGATGTTTTTCTTTTCTGCCATGATATCCTCTTTTCTGCGTGCGTATTTTCTTCGTAATCAAATTGTTACTGGTGCCGGTCACATCTATCATCTGCGCTTCGCACGCCATGCACAGATGGAATTTATATGCCAGCACACACTATCGTGTAATTATAACACAATCTCACGCATTTTGACAATGCTGTTTTTAAGATACCGAAAACAGATTTTTGAATGAATGATGTATAGCGGCAAATTTGTCGGCTTAGTACGATAAAGCACACTATTAAAGGGGAAACTATTCAGAAATGCTTGGAACAGGCGGAAGAGGAATAGCAGTACTCTTGAGTGCCTGCATGATACTCAAATAAAGATGACGGCGCTACAGCACAAAATCGTGGAACAGAAAAGCAGCGTGGTGGCTGTTGTGGTCAAGCTTTTTTGTAACACTTTTGGCTAAAAAAATATCTGTATTAACTCATGCGGCTAGCCATCTCTGTTACAACTTTATTATAGCACTTCATTTTTAGGGCGACCACATTTGTACCAATACTCTGTGAGAAG
>UMCH01086501.1_pt1 | contig 14988 bp, 14 predicted proteins | sample 1964201 | NCBI WGS metagenome assembly UMCH01 (sample SAMEA4835965, study PRJEB28245) | human gut metagenome | biome: gut microbiome; material: fecal sample | place: Denmark | collected 2008 | reverse complement strand
CGAGTTCACCAAGAAGATCCTGGGCGACGAGCAGCCCATTACCTGCCGCTTTGCTGATACTCTGGCTCCTGAGATGGACAAGCTGAAGGCAGAAGCTGCCAAGTGGGCAACGCAGGAAGAGGATGTGCTGACCTACGCAATGTTCCCGCAGGTGGCACCCAAGTTCTTTGAAAAGCGCAATGCCAAGAAGCAGGGCGTGGACGGCGACCATGTGGACTACACCAATCAGTCTCATCCCGTCTGATCTTTCATAACGGATTCAGGAGCTTCTCGCTTTTGCGGCGGGAGGCTCCTTTTTGTGTTTTGCACCGGATCTGGCCCCAAAAATGGGCGGCGGCTCATTGACATGAAAATCCATCCATTTTATAATGAATCAAAATGGATGCAGCCGACACCCGGGCATCCCCGGAAAAAGAAGAGGTGATCTGCATGAGAAGCATCACGGTACAACGCCTTGCGGAATTTACAGAGCAGGATTATGAATTTACCTTCGGCATCACCCGGAAGGAATTTGCCCAGATGCTGGAAGCATTGAATGCGGCTTATTGCAAGGAGCACCGGCGCAGGCCGCATTTTACCAAGATCACAATGCAGGATAAGCTGGTGCTGACTTTGCTCTACCGCCGCGAGTACCGCAGCATGGAGAACATTGCGGCAGAATACGGTGTCTCCCGCGATACCATTGCGGACAATATCCACTGGGTGGAGCGCGCACTGCTGAACGCAAATCTGCTGCAGAACAGCGTGACCTGCGTATATAAAACCAACTGAAACAGGCTCTGATACAGGATCGGAAGATTTTGTATCAGAGCTTTTTTGCTTTGCACCGTGTATTGCGGCCGGTTTTGGCGGCGGCACGCAACAGTGCACCTTGAATTTTGGGCCGAAGAATAGTAAAATGAAACTATATGTATCGTAACATGGGTTTGTGTACCCAAAGGCGGATACGTATACCGAAACTTGTAAGCTGAAACACTGAAAATGTAAGAACAGGAGAGCGTTATGATCTTAAGCATGACCGGCTTTGGCCGGGGGACTGCTGTGCGCAATGGCCGTGAGATCACGGTGGAGCTGCGCAGCGTGAATTCCCGCTACTTTGAGTATTCTTCGCGCATCCCGCGCACCTGCAGCTATCTGGACAGCCGCTTGAAAAAGCAGCTCAACGAGCGCATCACCCGCGGCAAGGTGGAGCTGAGCATGACCGTGCAGAATGTGGACGCTGCCGATACGGTGGTGGCCGTCAACATGGAGCTGGCACGCAGCTACCAGCAGGCCATGCGGGATATTTCGGAACAGCTGGGTGTCAAGAACGATATCTCTGCGGGCGTGCTGACCCGCTTCCCGGATGTGCTCACCACCCGCCACGCGGATGTGGACGAGGAACAGCTGTGGGAAGATGTTTCTGCCGTTACCGCACAGGCGCTGGACCGCTTTGTGGAGATGCGCGCCGCCGAGGGCGCCAAGATGAAGGCAGACGTGGAAAACCGCCTGAACTTCCTCGAGGAGTGCGTGGGCAGGGTGGAGACTTTGAGCGCAGGCCGCGTGGAAGCCTACACCAACCGCCTGTACGAGAAGCTCAAGGTCATTCTGGAGGACCGCGATATCGACGATGCCCGCGTGCTGACCGAGGCCGCTATTTTTGGTGATAAGACCGCTGTGGATGAAGAGACGGTGCGCCTGCGCAGCCACATTGCGCAGTACCGCGATATCCTCAAGCTGGACGAGCCGGTGGGCCGCAAGTTGGACTTTTTGACGCAGGAGCTGAACCGCGAGACCAATACCATCGGCTCCAAGTGTCAGGATCTGGATATCACCCGCATCGTGGTGGATATGAAGGCGGAGATCGAAAAGATCCGCGAACAGATCCAGAATCTGGAGTGATACAGAAAATTCGGAGGGGTTTATGAAGCTCATCAACATCGGGTTTGGCAATATGGTCAGTGCAGGCCGTGTGGTGGCAGTGGTCAGCCCGGATTCCGCCCCGGTCAAGCGCCTTGTAAAGGAAGCGCGGGAGCGCGGAATGCTGATCGATGCATCCTATGGCCGCAGCACCCGTGCAGTGCTTATCATGGACTCCGATCATGTGGTGCTCTCGGCGCTTCAGCCGGAAACGGTGGCCAACCGTGCGGCAGGGCAGGAGGGCAAAACACCAGCAGAGGAGGAACAGACCCATGGCGAACGATAAATATTTGTTTGTGGTCTCCGGCGCGGCCGGTACCGGCAAGGACAGCGTGGTGAAGGCACTGCGCGAAGCACACCCGGAGATCGAAAAGACTGTTTCCGCCACCACCCGCGCACCGCGTCCCGGTGAGCAGGAGGGCGTGGATTATTATTACCGCACCCGGGAGCAGTTCCAGCAGCTGATCGAGAACGATCAGGTGGTGGAGCACAACTTCTACAACGGCAACTACTACGGTACCCTGCGCGAGGAAGTGGACAAGCGCCTTGCAGCCCGGAAGGTGGTTGTTCTGGTCATCGATGTGCACGGCGCAGCGAACATCCGCCGCATGTTCCCGGGCGCGACCACCGTGTTCCTGCTGCCGCCGTCGGTGGAGGAGCTGGAGCGCCGTCTGCGGGGCCGCGGCACCGAGACCGAGGACAGCATTCAGGAACGTCTTGCCACCGCCCGGCAGGAGCTGGCCCAGCAGGATAAATTCACCCTGAAGCTGGTCAACGACCAGGTCGATACCTGCGCCGATGCACTGTATCAGGCCATCTGCCAGCGCATTGGTGCCGCAGAATAACATTTTGAAGGAGCTGGACGAATGCCCAAAACGGTAGGCGTTGCCGTCAGCAATGCGACCTTCCACTTTGATAAGCTTTATACCTATGCCGTCATGCCGGATCAGCAGAATGCGGTAAAACTTGGCAGCATGGTGCTGGTGCCCTTTGGCCGCGGCAGCCGCGCCCGCATGGGCGTGGTGCTGGCCTGCGATGCCGAACCGGAAAGCGCGAAGCTGAAATATCTTTTCGACGTGGCCCCGGCATCCGCCTGCCTGACCCCGGAACTGCTGCGGCTGGTGCATTTTTTGAAGGAGCGCACCTTCTGCACCTATTACGAAGCGGTCAAGGCGGTCATTCCCTATGGTGCACAGTACAAGCCTGCCGTGGCGGCGGACGGTGTGACGCCGGTGCTGCAAAAGCAGCTCACCCGCCACACCGAGAACTCCTACCGCCTTGTGGGCGGGCTGCCGCCAAAGCCGAAGCCGACAGCCAAGCAATTGGCGGCAGTGGCGCTGCTGGGCGGTGGGTCCCGCACCCTGAACGAGCTGGAAGACAAGGGCATCAGCCGTGCCGTGCTGGATAACCTGTGCGCCAAAGGCGTGCTGGAATGCAGCAAGGTGAATAAATCCATCGACCTGTATTCGTCCATTCCGCTGAAAAACGAGCCGATCACCCTCACGCAGGAGCAGCAGGCGGCTTACGATGCTCTGCTGCCAAAGCTGGAAGACGATGCACCCCACTCGGCGCTGCTCTACGGCGTGACCGGCAGCGGCAAGACGCTGGTGTTCTTAAAGCTCATTGCCCGCTGTCTGGAGCAGGGCAGGCGTGCGCTGGTGCTGGTGCCGGAGATCAGCCTGACCCCGCAGATGATCCTGCGGCTCAAGAGTCAGTTTGGCCGCCGGGTGGCGGTGCAGCACTCTGCCCTCAACCACACCGAACGCCTTTTGCAGTGGCAGATGATCCAGGACGGCGGCGCAGACATCGTGGTGGGTACCCGCAGTGCCATCTTTTCGCCGCTGGAAAACATCGGGCTCATCATCATCGATGAGGAGCAGGAGCACACCTACCGCTCGGAATCCGCGCCCCGCTATTCTGCCCACGAGGTGGCCCGGCAGCGCGCGGCGGAAAACGGTGCATTGCTTCTGCTGGCAAGCGCCACCCCCAGCACCGAGAGCTTTTACGCGGCCCAGCATGGCCGCACCCAGCTGGTGCGGCTGACCCAGCGCTACGGCGGCAACCCGCTGCCCACGGTGCAGATCGTGGATATGCGCGCAGAGCTGGCGGCAGGCAACCCGCGGGAGATCAGTCTTGCGCTGGAAGATGCCATCCGCCGCAATCTGGATGCAGGCAAGCAGACCATTTTGCTGCTGAACCGCCGGGGCTACCAGACTATGGCCCAGTGCGAGGACTGCCGCGAGGTGCTCAAGTGCACAAAGTGCAGCGTGCCGATGGTGTACCACAAAGCGGCGCACAAGGTATTGTGCCACTACTGCGGCAGCCAGATGGAACCGCCCACCGTCTGCCCCGCCTGCGGCGGCAAGCTGCAGTACCGGGGCTTCGGCACCCAGAAAGCCGAGGAAGAGCTGGCAAAGCTGTTCCCGGATGCGCGGGTGCTGCGCATGGATCAGGATTCCACTGCCGCAAAGGATGCCCACGAAAAGCTGCTGGCAAGGTTTGCGAACCACGAATATGACATCATGGTGGGCACCCAGATGGTGGCCAAGGGACTGGATTTTGAGGATGTGACCCTTGTGGGCGTGCTGGGCATCGACTCGCTGCTGTTTGCGCAGGGCTTCCGCGCGTATGAGAACGTGTTCAGCCTCATCACGCAGGTGGTGGGCCGCAGCGGACGGGCCAGAGACCCCGGCTTTGCCATCATCCAGACCACCGACCCCGATAACCCGGTGCTGAACCTTGCCGCCGCGCAGGACTACGATGCCTTTTTTGAGCAGGAGATCGCCTACCGCAAGCTGGGCCTGTACCCGCCCTTCTGCGGGCTGTGCGTCATTGGCTTTGCAGGCGCAAAGGAGATCGAGGTGGCACGGGCGGCGGCGCGCTTTGCGGCCCTGCTGGGCCAGCAGGCGGCAAAACAGCCGGACCTGCCGCTGCGGGTGCTTGGCCCCACGCCCGGCAGTATTGAGAAGATCAACGACACTTATCGCTATAAGCTTACCATCAAGTGCCGCAATGACCGCCGCTTCCGCGACCTCGTGCGCAGCACACTGGAAAGATACGAACAGGAAAAACTTCCGTCCAAGGCCACCGTTGCGGTGGACCTGCACTCGGACGGTGACATCTGATTTGGAGGTACCATAAATGGCAATCCGTAACATTGTAAAAGAGGGCGATCCCATCCTGAACAAGGTCTGCCGCCCCGTCACCACCTTTGATGACCGTCTGGCTACCCTGCTGGACGACATGCACGAGACCATGATCGCCGCCGACGGCGTGGGTCTGGCCGGCCCGCAGGTGGGCATGCTGCGCCGTCTGTTCGTGGTGTGGGACACCACCGACGCGCCCGAGGAGATCCCCGAAGATTACGAATATAAGTTCATCGACTTCGTCAACCCGGAAATTCTGGCTGTATCCGAGGAAGAGGAGACCGCCTACGAGGGCTGTCTGTCCTTCCCGGGCCACAACGGCGCTGTGACCCGCCCCGCCGCGGTCAAGGTGCGCGCACAGGACCGCCACGGTGAGTGGTTCGAGCTGGAAGCTGAGAATCTGCTGGGCCGCTGCATCCAGCACGAGAACGACCATCTGGACGGCATTACCATCATGCAGTCCAGCGAGTATTTCTATGAGGATACCGAAGAGGGCAAAAAAGCTGCCCGCGAAGCGAAAGGAAACAAGTAATGCGCATTTTGTTCATGGGCACGCCGGATATTGCCGCAGAGTGCCTCAAAGCCCTGTATGCCGCCGGGCATGACATCTGCGCGGTGTACACCCGGCGGGACAAGCCGGTTGGCCGCAAGCAGGTGCTTACCGCACCCCCGGTCAAGGAAGTGGCCCTTGCCCACGGCACGCCGGTGTTCCAGCCCCGCACCCTGCGGGACGGCAGCGAGGACGAGAACATCCGCGCACTGGCCCCGGAACTGATCGTGGTGGTGGCTTACGGCTGCATCCTGCCGAAGTCTGTGCTGGAAGCGCCGAAGTACGGCTGCATCAACCTGCATGTCTCCCTGCTGCCCAAGTACCGCGGCAGCGCCCCGGTGCAGTGGGCCGTGCTGAACGGCGATGCCGAGACCGGCGTTTCCATCATGCAGATGGACGAGGGCCTTGACACCGGCGATGTGCTCTGCTGCGAGAAGATCGCCATTGACCCGGAGGAGACCAGCAGCCAGCTGTTTGACCGCGTGACTGCCGTGGGTGCACGGGTGCTGTGCGAGGTGGTGCCCGCCATCGCCGCCGGAACGCTGAAACCCCAGCCGCAGGATCATGAGAACGCCTGCCTTGCACCTATGCTGAACAAGGAGATGGCAGAGTTCCGCCTGACCGAATCGGCTGCCCACATCCACAACTGGGTGCGCGGCATGAACCCGTGGCCCGGTGCATGGTTCGTCACCTCCGGCGGCAAAAAGCTCAAGGTGATGGAGTGCCGTGCCGTGGAAGCTCACGGCGAAGCGCCCGGCACCGTGCTGGCCACAAAGCCGCTCACGGTGGCTTGCGGTGAGGGGGCCGTCCAGCTGCTGAATGTGGTGCCGGAAGGCAAAAAGCCCATGGACGGCACCGCCTTTGCGGCCGGTCAGCGCCTGAAAACGGGGGATATCCTCTGATGGCGGCGAATCCCCGCGCGGCGGCAGTGGCAGCGCTGGTGCGGCAGGAGCAGGATGGTTTTTCCAACCTTGTTCTGGATGCCGAACTCAAGCGCCAGCAGCTGGAAGGCCGCGATAAAGCTTTTGCCAGCGCCATCTTTTACACGGTGCTGGAACACCGGGGCACGCTGGACTACATCCTGTGCCAGTTCCTGCCCAAGGGCCTTGCCAAGCTGGATGCACCGGTGCGCGAAATATTGCGCGCGGCGCTGGCGCAGGCCCGCTATATGCAGGTGCCGGTGTCCGCTGCGGTGAACGAAGCCGTCAAGCTGACCCGTGCCTTCAAAAAATCCAGCGCATCCGGTCTGGTCAACGCCGTGCTGCGCAAGGCGTGCAGCTACGACCTGAGCACCGCAAGCTTCAAAAACGAAGTGGAGCGGCTCATGGTGCTTGGATCTGCCGGGCGGGATGTGGCGGAATTTCTGCACAAAAACTACCCGGACGAAGCACTGGGTATCCTTACCTACAAGGCCGACGGCGGCATGACCAGCCTGCGGGCGAACCCGCTGAAAGGCAGTGCCGATGAGCTTTGTGCAAAGCTGCTGGCTTCCGGCGCAAAGGAAGCAAAGCGGGGCATTGTGCCCGGCAGTGTGCTGGCCCGGTTCGAGGGCAGCCCGGCGGAAAATGAGCTGTTCCGGCAGGGGTACTTCCATGTGGAAGGGCAGGCCAGCCAGCTGGCGGCGCTCTGCGTGGACGCACAGCCCGGAGAAACAGTCATCGACCTGTGCGCCGCGCCCGGCGGCAAGACCATCCTGCTGGCCGAGCAGATGCACAGCACCGGCAGGCTTTACAGCTGCGATGCCGCCGAGAACCGCGTGGGCCTGATCCGCACGGCAGTGCAGCGCATGGGCCTTGCCAATGTGGAAGCCCTGTGCAACGATGCCACAAAGGTGAACCCGGCCCTGCCGCAGGCCGACCGCATTTTAGCGGATGTGCCCTGCAGCGGCCTTGGCATTCTGGCAAAAAAGCCGGATCTGCGCTACAAAAAGCTGGAACCGGCCCGCGAAGCTGAATTATTGGCCACGCAGTCGGCCATCCTCGATACGGCGGCACAGCTGCTGAAAGCGGGCGGCAGGCTGGTGTACTCCACCTGCACCATCGACCCGGCAGAAAACCAGCAGCAGATCGCGGCATTTCTGGCCCGCCACCCGGAGTTTACGGTGGTGGAGCCTGCCGCAGCGCTGCCCGCCGGGATGACGGCAGGGGAGCACGGCGCGCTTTCGGTGCCCACCCGTACCGGCATGGACGGTTTTTTCCTGTGTGCCATGCAGAAAAACGGGGAAAAGCTGCAATGAAACAGGTGGCTTGTTCGTAAAAAACAATAGGAGAACACAATGGAACAAAAACGCTGTATCTCTTCCTTTACGCTGGCAGAGCTGACCGCCGAACTGAAAGCGATGGGTCAGCCGGGCTTCCGGGCAAAGCAGATCTTCCACTGGGTGCACCAGAAGCTGGTCACCGAGTTTTCTGCCATGACCGACCAGCCCAAGACCCTGCTGGCAAAGCTGGAAGAAAGCTTCTACATTGCCGCGCCCAAGATCGAGCGCAGGCAGGAAGCAAAGGACGGCACGGTAAAATATCTGCTGCGCATGGCGGACGGCAACTGCATCGAGACCGTCGTGATGCGCTACCACTACGGCAACACGGTGTGTGTGTCCACGCAGGTGGGCTGCCGCATGGGCTGCCGCTTCTGCGCGTCCACCCAGGCGGGCCGCGTGCGCGATCTGGAAGCAGGCGAGATCTGCTCTGAGATCTACACCGCCCAGAAGGATATCGGGGAGCGCATTTCCCACATCGTGCTCATGGGCATTGGCGAACCGCTGGATAACTTTGACGAAGTGATGAAGTTTCTGGAGAACATCACCTCGCCCGAGGGCGTGAACATCGGGATGCGCAACATCAGCCTTTCTACCTGCGGTCTGGTGCCCAAGATCGACCAGCTGGCCGAGAAAAAGCTGCAGCTGACCCTCTCGGTGTCGCTGCACGCACCCAACAATGAAATTCGCAGCGGCATGATGCCGGTGAACGATGCCTACCCCGTGGAAGTGCTGATGCAGGCCGTGCGCCGCTATCAGGATACCACCGGCCGCCGCGTGAGCTTTGAATATTCCATGGTGCGCGGTGTCAATGATTCCGATGCCTGCGCCAAACAGCTGGCAAACCTGATCCGGGGCATGGGTGCCCATGTGAACCTGATCCCCATCAACCCGGTGGACGGCAGCCCGTACTCGGCCACCGATGCAGCCAACGTGCACCGCTTCCAGCAGAAGCTGGAGAGCCTTGGCGTGAACGCTACGGTGCGCCGCCGCCTTGGCAGCGAGATCAGCGCCGCATGCGGCCAGCTGCGCCGTGACGAAATGAACGGGAAAGCGTAAATATTAAAGGGAGAAGCCTATGAAACTTGCAGGAAAAACGGATGTCGGCAGGGTCCGGCAGGATAATCAGGACGATTATCGCGCAGGAGAACTGCCCGGCGATGCCGCATGGCTGCTGGTATGCGACGGCATGGGCGGTGCGCGCGGCGGCAGGGAAGCCAGCCAGAGCGCGTGCGATGTGATCGAGCGCTGCTTTCAGGAGCAGTATGCTTCCAAGTGCCTGCCCGGCGAAGAGGAGACCTTTTTGAAAAAGAGCCTGCTCAGCGCCAACCGCTTTGTGTTCCAGAAGGCCCTGCGTGAGGAATCGCTGGCGGGCATGGGCACCACGGCTGTGTGCGCACTGGTGCGCGGCGGCAAGGTGTTCCTGTGTCATGCAGGCGACTCGCGGGCGTACCTGTACCGGGACGGCAGGCTTGCCCAGCTCACCCACGATCACTCCTATGTGCAGGAGCTGGTGGACTGCGGCACCATTACCGTGGAGGAGGCCGAGCACCACCCTCAGAAGAACATCATCACCAAGGCGCTGGGCGTGGACTACCGGCTGGACTCGGAGTTCACCACCGCACCGCTGCAGAAAGGGGATATCCTGCTGCTGTGCTCGGACGGCCTGACCAATGCCGTGCCCAGAGAACAGCTGGAACAGCTGCTGCGCACCGGCGGGTTCTACGATCTGCCGGACCTTCTGATCCGCACGGCCAATGAGAACGGCGGCCCGGATAACATCACCGCGCTGCTGCTGTGTGTGGAGGAGGTGCGCTGATGGACAACCTGATCGGCAAAAAGCTGGACGGCCTGTATGAGGTGCGGGAGCTGATCGGTTCCGGCGGCATGGCAAACGTCTACAAGGCGGTCATGCTGGGGCACAACGGCCCGGTGCCTGCCGGTACCGTGGTGGCGGTAAAGGTGCTGCGGCAGGAGTATATGCACGACCCGGACCTTGTGCGCCGCTTTAAAAATGAATCCAAGGCCATCTCGCTGCTGAACCACCCCAACATCGTAAAAGTGTACGATGTATCGGTGAATGATGATCTGCAGTATATCGTGATGGAATATGTGGACGGCATGACATTGCGCGAGTACCTTAACCAGCGCGGCGGCAGGCTGACCAACCGGGAGACCGTGCACTTCATCTCCCAGATCTTAAAGGCGCTGGAACATGCCCACGCCAACGGTGTGGTGCACCGGGACATCAAGCCCCAGAACATCATGCTTTTGGACAACGGCCAGCTGCGCATGATGGATTTTGGTATTGCGCGCATCTCCCGTGCCGAGAACCAGCTGCTGAGCGGAAAGGCCATGGGCAGCGTGCACTATATCAGCCCGGAGCAGGCCAAGGGCGATGAGACCGACTGCACCAGCGATATCTACTCGGTGGGCGTGATGATGTACGAGATGCTCAGCGGTCATCTGCCCTTTGATGCAGACGACATGGTGGAAGTTGCCATCAAGCAGATCTCCGATCAGCCGAAGTCTTTGCACGAGATCGCGCCGGAGGTGCCGAATGCACTGGTGGAGATCACCGAAAAGGCCATGGCAAAGCTGCCGCAGAACCGCTACGCATCCGCCCGCGAAATGCTGGATGCGCTGGACACCTACGTGCACAACCCCTCCGTGATGTTCGAGTACAAGTATATTACAGAAGATGCTCCCGAAAAGGTGGTGAAACGTACCATGAACCAGAACCGTGCAAACCGTCAGGCCGAAAAGCCTGCGCCCCGCGGCAAAAAGGCCGCACCGCGCAAGAAAAAGCGCACCATCTTCCTGCCGGCACTGTTCGGCGTTACCATTGCATTTGCACTGGCGTGCCTTGCGCTGTGCTGGATGATCCTGAACGATTCCTCCAACCTGATGAACAACAAGGCCGATATCACGCTGGGCGATTATATCGGCATGACGCAGGACGAGGCTGCTGCCACCGAGCAGGTGGTCTCCGGCCAGATCAGCGTTACCTGGGAGCAGGAGTACAACAGTAACTATGCGGCGGGCTATATCTATAAGCAGTCGCCGGTGTCCGGCCGCACGGTGCGCGAGGGCCAGAATGTGACCCTGACTGTGAGCCTTGGCACCCAGTACGTTACCGTGCCGGACCTGACCAACTATGTGCAGGCCGATGCAGAGCAGCAGCTCAAGGAGCTGGGTGTCTCGGTGCTGGTAACGCAGGTTGTGGATACCTCTGTGGCATCCGGCGCGGTGATCCGCACCGACCCGGCGGCGGGCAGTCAGGTGGCTGCAGGCAGCACTGTGGTGATGTATATCAGCCGCCCGCAGGTGGCAACCACCACCAAGGTGCCCTCGCTGACCGGCATGAGCACCGCTGATGCCCGCACCCTGCTGGTGCAGAACCATCTGGGCCTTGGCAGCCAGACCGAGCAGTACAGCGACCAGCCGGTGGGCACTGTCATCAGTCAGAACCCGGCGGCAGGCTCTACCACAAAGCTGAACGGCCGCGTGAACATTGTGGTAAGCGCAGGGCCGGAGCCTGCACCGGAACCGGAAGCACCCAGCGACAGCACCACCGGCGGCGACTGGTGGAGCGGCCTGTTTGGCAGCGGCTCCTCTTCTTCCAGCACCGAGACCGGCACCGAACAGGGCACAGCGGGCAGCGGCGAGCCTTCGCAGAAACCGCTGACCGACTGGTGGTCCTCGCTGCTGAGCTGACGGAGGCGTGCATGAAGGGATATATCACAAAGGGCATCGGCGGCTTTTACTATGTAAAAACGCCGGAGGGCATTGTGGAGTGCAAGCCCCGCGGCATTTTCCGCAAACAGAAGATCACGCCGGTGGCGGGCGATGAGGTGACGCTGGAGACCGAGAACGGTGCAGCCGTCATTGCCGAGATCGCACCGCGCAAAAATGTGTTCGTGCGGCCTCCGGTGGCAAATCTGGATGTGCTGTTCCTTGTGGCCAGCACCACCCAGCCCACGCCCAGCACGCTGGTGCTGGATAAGCTTGCCGCCATTGCGGTGGACAAGGGCGTGCAGCCGGTGATCGTGTGCACCAAGGGCGACTTGGCCGAGGCGGAATTCCTGCGTAAGGCCTACGAAAAATCGACCCTGCCGTTCATCCGCATCGATTACGAGACCGGCGGCGGGCTGGACGAGGTGAAGCAGTGGATCAGCGGCAGGCTGTGTGCGTTCTGCGGCAACTCCGGCGTGGGAAAATCCACCCTTTTGAACCATCTGCTGCCGGAAGCAGAGCGCGAGACCAGTGCCATCAGCCAGAAGCTGGGCCGCGGCCGCCACACCACCCGTGAGGTGACGATCTTTGAAGCCTTTGGCGGGCGCATTGCGGATACGCCGGGCTTTGCCAGTCTGGAAGCGAACCGCGCCGGGTTCATCCCCAAAGAAAATCTGGAGCATGCGTTCCCGGAGTTCGGGCCTTATCTGGGCCAGTGCCAGTTCACCGGCTGCTCCCACCGCAGCGAAAAAGGCTGTGCCGTGCGCGCCGCACTGGCCGAGGGCAGGCTCTCCCAGACCCGGTACGACAGCTACTGCGCCATGTACGAGGAAGTCAAGGACGTGAAGGATTGGCAGCGCCCGAAAGTATAAAGGATAAGGAAGAGATTCATGTCACGCTGTGTGATCATTTCGGCCTGCCCGGTTTCTCCGGAGCTGGCAGAGGCCCTGCGGCCGGACGACTTTATCATTGCCTGTGATGCAGGCTACCGCAACTGCGTACCTCTGGGGCGTAGACCCAACATCATTGTGGGCGACTTTGACACCGCCCCCTGCCCGGAACAGCAGGACGACGATATCATCGTGCTGCCCCATGTGAAGGACGATACCGACACCGAGTATGCCGCAAAGCTGGTCTCGGAAAAGGGCTTTGACGAGGTGCTGCTGCTGGGCGGCCTTGGCGGCAGACGGGTGGAACACACCCTTGCAAACCTGTGCACCGGCCTTGGGCTGGAACAGCGCGGTGTGCGCACCACTCTGCTGGATGAGCGCAGCCGCATCACCTACGTGATGCCCGGCGAGACCCGCCGCTACCCGAAGGAGAAGTACTTCTTCTTCTCGGCCTTCCCGATGGAGGGCAGGGCGCAGGGCGTGTGCGAGCGCGGCTCCTACTATGAGCTGACCGATGCGGAGCTGACCGCCAGCTACCCGCTGGGCGTCAGCAACGAGTACGCTGCCGGGTCGGACTGCATCACCATCTCCACCCGCAGCGGTGCGCTGGTGGTGGTGGAGACCATCGCAGACTGAGCGCTGCTGCCCTTGCCGGAACGTTCCGGCCCCTGCCTGCATAGGATGGGCCAGAAAACGGAAAGGCGGGGAGCATATGCAGGTAGTTGTGATCCGAAGCCCCAAGGCGCTGCGCGGCATTCTGCGCAGACTGTTCGGCATTCAAAAACAGTAAAAAAGATCCCCTCGCTGCTGGTCGGCGGGGGGATCTTGCTTCATAATACTCCTTTTTATTGCGTCAGGGCGTTGTAACAGGCATCGAACGCCTGCATAAAATCGGTGATCTCCTGTTCCGTGGTCAGGTGGCTCAGGCTGATGCGCCACGAGGACAGCGCGTTGCGCCGGTCATGGCTCACGGCAAACACGGCGCGGGAGGGCAGGCCGTCCGAAGAGCAGGCCGATTTGACCGAGACGCATACGCCCTGGGCATCCAGCTCCCGCTGGAACACGGTGCCCTTCACGTTCTGTACGCTCAGGTTTAAAATCTGCGGCACGGCGGTGTCCGGGCTGTTGATGCGCACCTTGGGGTAGTGGGCAAGCCCGGTGCGCAGGCGGGCGTTCAGGGCGCGGATGTGCTCCACCCGGGCGGGCAGCTCGCTCACTGCCTTTTCCAGCGCCAGCGCCAGCGAACAGGCCAGCGCCACGGTGGGGGTGCCGCTGCGGAAGATGGTGGTGCTCTCGCCGCCATGGATGAGCGGCTCCAGCGCAAGGCCGCGCCGCTTGACCAGCACACCGATGCCGTTCAGCCCGTAGAACTTGTGGGCGGTCAGGCTCATGGTGTCGATGCCCGCAAAGCTGACCGGCAGCTTGCCCACGGCCTGTGTGGCATCCACATGGAAGTGGCAGTGGGGGCAGGCCTTCAACATTTCCGCGATCTCGGCCACCGGCTGCACCACGCCCAGCTCACTGTCCACGGCAGTCACGGCCACCAGAATGGTGTCCGGGCGCAGCAGTTCTTTCAGGTGGGCAAGGTCCACCGTGCCGTCCTGCCGGATGTCCAAGAGATCGATCTCATAGCCCTGCTCCTGCAGGGCGGTCAGGCTGCCGCTCACCGAGGAGTGCTCCAGCGGGGTGGAAATGATGTGTCTGCCATGGTGGCGCTCCAGCCGGGCGATGCTCTTGATGGCAAAGTTGTTGGCCTCGCTGGCACCGGATGTATAGATGATCTCGGCGGGCTGCACATTCAGGCTGCGGGCAATGCTCTGGGTGGCGGCATCGATGGCAGCCTTTGCGGCAGTGCCTGCTGCGTGGCGGGAATTGGCATTGCCCGGGCAATTGCGCTCCACCTCGCAAAAGCGCTGTAAAACCGCTTCGTCTACCGGGGTATTGGCGGAATAATCCAGATAGATCATAAACTCTCCTGATAATTCTCTTATAATACAGATTGCAATGGTAGGTTATATTATAGTGCGCTTTGGGCCGGATTGCAAGAGAAGCGGCGCAAACTTCCGGGCTGGAAATACAGGAGAATTAAGCAAAATAGTTGCGCGGCGGCAAAAAGTCTGCTATAATCTCTGGAAGGACTGCCCGCTGCGGCCTTTTGCGGGGCTTTTGGCGGCGGTTTGGAAAGAGCCTGAATGAAAGGGGGAGCGCACCATGCTGCACAAGAATCATCGACTGCGCTGTATTGCACTTCTCATTTCCGGGCGGGATCATTGTTCCCAAATTTCAGGGGCATTGCCGTTTTGCTGACGGCGGTGCCTCTTTTTTTGGGGCTGCGAGTTCTGTAGGAGGCAGAAAAACTTCATGAGCGAAAAGATCGATTACTCCAAAGGCATTTACGACGCGCGCCAGCTGGGCGCAGGCCGCATGTTCATTCTGGGCGTGCAGCACATGTTTGCCATGTTCGGTGCAACGGTGCTGGTGCCGCTGCTCACCGGCCTGAGCGTTTCCACC
>UMCH01060344.1_pt1 | contig 15217 bp, 15 predicted proteins | sample 1964201 | NCBI WGS metagenome assembly UMCH01 (sample SAMEA4835965, study PRJEB28245) | human gut metagenome | biome: gut microbiome; material: fecal sample | place: Denmark | collected 2008 | reverse complement strand
CGGCAGCCAAAGCGGCTACGGCGGCGCCTATCAGCGTCAGCAGTACGGCGGCTCCTACGGAAGTGCGTCCGGCAGCTCCGTGCTGCAGCAGGTCCGTCTCGCCATCAACTCCGGAAACCTGAGCCGGGCAGAGGCCCTTCTGGCCAATTACAGCGACCATAACGCCGAGTGGAATTTCCTGCGCGGCGCCGTGTGTTATCGCCGGGGCTGGATGGACGAGGCCCGCCGCTATTACCAAACTGCCTGCCAGATGGACCCGGGAAACGCCGAGTACCGGGCTGCTCTGGACTTCATGGAAAACGCCGGACAGACCACCTACCGCCCCGGCGGGACCGTGTTCGGAACGGACTTGTGCGGGTCCAATCCCTGCCTGAGCCTGTGCTGCGCCTATACGCTTTGCAGCGGCGGCGGAGTTATTTGCTGTCCCATCTGCTGACAGCCGTGCCGATTTGTGATAGAATGGAGAGGAAGTTACCGTGATCAAAAGTATGACCGGCTATGGCCGGGCGCGCATGGAGCTGCACAAACGGGACATCACCGTGGAAGTGCGCTCTGTCAATAACCGTTATCTGGACTGCACCGTGAAAATGCCCCGGATGTACGCTTTTGCCGAGGAGGCCGTGAAGGGCCGCGTGCAAAAGGCCGTCTCCCGCGGCAAGGTGGATGTGTTCATCACTGTGGATGCCTCCGCCGCGGACGTGGCCAAGGTCAGCGTGAACCAGGAGCTGGCCGCCCAGTATGCCGCCGCACTGCAGACATTGTCCTGCCTGTGCGGCAGTGAGACCTATCAGGTGAGCCCGGAGACCCTGGCCCGCTTCCCGGATGTGCTGACCGTCACCAAGGCAGACGAGGATCTGGAGACCGTCAGCGAAGATCTTTGCACCGTGCTGGACGAGGCTCTCAAGGCATACAATGCCATGCGCGCCGTGGAGGGCGAGAAGCTTGCTCAGGACATCGCCTCCCGGCTGGACACCATTGACGAATGCACCGGCCGTGTGGAAGCCCGTTCTCCCGAGACGGTGGCGGAGTATCGGGCCAAGCTGACCGCCCGCATGCAGGAGGTGCTGCAAAGTACCACCATCGATCCCCAGCGTATCCTCACCGAGGCCGCCATCTACGCCGACAAGGTGGCCGTGGACGAAGAGACGGTGCGCCTGCGGAGCCATACATCCCAGCTGCGTACCATGCTGTGCGCGGACGAGCCTATGGGCCGCAAGATGGACTTCCTGATCCAGGAGGTCAACCGGGAGTCCAACACCATCGGCTCCAAGTGCAACGACGTCTCCATCGCCCAGATCGTGGTCCAGCTGAAGGCGGAAGTGGAGAAGATGCGCGAGCAGGTCCAGAACATCGAGTGACGCCATGGAACTGATCAATATCGGATTCGGCAGTCTGGTCTCCCGGGACCGGCTGCTGGCCATCGTCAGCCCGGACTCCGCGCCTATCAAGCGCATGGTCCAGGAAAGCCGGGAGCGCGGCATGCTGATCGATGCGACTTATGGTCGAAAGACCGCATCCATTTTCATCATGGACAGCGACCATGTGATCTTGTCCGCTCTTCCGCCGGAGCGTTTCGGCGCACGAGCGGAACAGCATGGAGCAGAAGGAGATTGAAATCTATGAGAAAAGGGAAAACCTTTATTGTCTCCGGCCCTTCCGGCGTCGGAAAGAGCACGGTGCTGCAAGCTCTGATGGAGCGGCGGAAAAATGTCTATTTCTCCGTCTCTGCCACCACCAGAGAGCCCCGGCCCGGCGAGGTCGACGGTGTCCACTACCACTTTCTGGACGTGGATACGTTCCGTTCCTGGATCGCCAAAGATGAGTTTCTGGAGTACGCCGAGTACGTGGGCAACTTCTACGGAACGCCCAAGCGTTTTGTGGACGATGCCATGAACCGCGGTCTGGACGTGATTTTGGATATCGAAGTCCAGGGCGCCATCCAGGTCACCGGCAAGCGTTCGGACGCCGTTCGTATTTTCATCGCTCCTCCCAGCTGGGCGGAGCTGGAGCGGCGGCTGACAGAGCGGGGCACCGACAGTCTGGAAAAAATCCAGAAGCGGCTTCTGCGTGCCAAAGTGGAATTCCAAACCGCTCATACCTATGATTATTTCGTGATCAATGACAGCGTGGACAACGCGGTGGAAGAGCTCAATGCCATCATGACCGCGGAGCATTGCAAACCCAAGGAGCGCATGGAGATCATCAGCGGAAGATAAATACGCTGTCATCTCCATAAACCGACAAAAAAATCAGCCGAAATCCGGCAGAATGGAAGTAGATTATTATGATGCTGTATCCTGCAATGAACAAACTCACCAGCTATATCCCCAACCGCTACATGCTGGTCAACGTGGTGGCCCGGCGCGCCCGGCAGATTGCCGAGACCGCCGAGGAGACCGGGGAACATCTGACGGAAAAGCCTGTCACCCTGGCCATTCATGAGGTGGCCGACGGCAAGCTGGACGCCAGTCACATGAATCTGGTGATCGAAGAGGACTGATCGCAAAGAAGGGGAGGGCGAGGCATGGAGACCGCGGAAATCGCAAAGGTAGCGGTCAGCGCCGCGCCCTATTCCATTGACAAGCCCTATGACTACCTGGTTCCCGACGCGCTTTTGGAAGCGGCGCTTCCGGGCGTTCGGGTGACCGTTCCTTTCGGACGTGGCAACCGCACCAGCGAGGGCGTGATCCTTGCCCGGGTCCAGGGCGAGAAAGTGCGCGGCCTCAAGCCCGTCACTGCGGTGCTGGATGCAGCCCCCGTACTGGATGCGGATGGGATCGCGTTGGCGCTTTGGCTGCGGCAGCGGTACTTCTGCACCATGTTCGAAGCCGTCAAGACCATTTTGCCCGCAGGCCTGTGGTATCGCCTGGAAGAGCACTTTCTCCTGTGCATCCCGCCGGAGGAGGCCCGGGCCCGCTGTGCCGGTATTGCCGGCGGTGATCTGCTGTTGGATCTGCTGGCTGCTTCCGGCGGCAGCGTTTCCAAAGAGGCGGCGGAAGAGGCAGGGATCTCTTCATCGGCACTTCGTGCCATGGAACGGGAGGGCATCCTTTGCCGTCAGTCCGCTGCCAAGCGGCAGATCGGAGACAAGACCCGGACCATGGCCGAGCTGGCCATCGGCGCAGAGGAGGCACTGGCGCTGACGGAGCGCCACCGCTCCAGCGCCCCCGCCCGATATGCAGTGACACAGCTGCTCTTGTCCGTGGGGAAGGCCTCCACCGCGGAGATCTGCTACTATACGGGTACCACCATGCGCACGCTTCGTGCCATGGAAAAGGCCGGCCTCCTTACTCTGACCCAGGAGGAAGCTTTGCGTGTCCCCAGCGACGAGGCCGCAGATCCCGGTCCCAAGATCATCTTCAGTCAGGAACAGCAGCGGGCTTTCAATGGCATTCTCTCCTTGCTGGAGAGCGGCCGTGCGGAAGCAGCGCTGCTGTATGGCGTAACAGGCAGTGGAAAGACGCAGGTATATATCCGCCTGGTGCAGGAGACCCTTCGTATGGGAAAAAGCGCTATCGTGCTGGTCCCTGAGATCGTGCTGACGCCACAGATGATGCGCAAATTCCGTGCATACTTTGGCAGTGAAGTCGCAATGCTTCACAGCTCTCTGCGTATGACCGAGCGCTACGACCAGTGGAAGCGCATCCGCCGCGGGGAAGTCCGGGTCGTGCTGGGCACTCGCTCCGCCATCTTCGCTCCTGTCAGAAACCTGGGACTGATCGTACTGGATGAGGAGCAGGAGGGAAGCTATCAGTCAGAAAACCCGCCCCGCTACCACACCCGGGATGTGGCCAAGTTTCTCTGCGCCCGCTTCGGCGCCACACTTTTGCTTGGCTCCGCCACTCCCTCGGTGGAGAGCTTCCATGCGGCGGAAAAGGGAACGTACCATTTGTTCACTCTGCGCCAGCGCTACAACGCCCGCGCACTGCCCCGCGTAACCATTGCCGATCTGCGGGAGGAGATCCGCCGGGGCAACCCCGGTGTGATCGGCAGCCTGCTGCAAGAAGAGCTTGCCGAAAACCTGCGGAAAGGCGAACAGAGCATTTTGTTTTTAAATCGGCGGGGCAACAGCCGCATGCTCCTGTGTGGCGAGTGCGGCTATGTGCCCCAGTGTCCCCGGTGCAGCGCGGCGCTGACCTATCACTCTGCCAATGGACGGTTGATGTGCCACCACTGTGGGCACTCCCAGAGCGCGGGGGATACCTGTCCTCAGTGCGGCGGGACCATGAAGCACGTTGGCTGCGGAACACAGAAGGTGGAGCAGGAGCTTGGCTCCTTGTTCCCGGATGTGCCGGTCCTGCGCATGGATGCGGATACCGCCGCCGGCGGTCACAGCGCCCTGCTGGAGCGCTTTGAAAAAGAGCGCATCCCCATTTTGCTGGGGACACAGATGGTTGCCAAGGGACTGGACTTTGAAAATGTGACCCTGGTGGGTGTTTTGTCCGCGGATCTTTCCCTGTACGTCGACCATTACCAGGCCTCTGAGCGTACCTTCAACCTGCTCACGCAGGTGGTGGGCCGGGCAGGCCGGGGCGGCCGGGACGGACGGGCCGTGATCCAGACCTACACACCGGAAAACGATGTGATCCGCAGCGCGGCCGCTCAGGATTATGAGGCGTTTTACCGTCAGGAGATCCGCTTGCGCCGGCTGCGGCAGTGCCCGCCCTTTGCAGATCACTTTTCCTTTACGTTCTCCGGCATAGACGAGGGTGCGGTGCTGCGGAGCGCCGCCGCCGCCAGAGACTCCCTGCGTCAGCTGTTTCCGGAGCAGGAGGTGCTTGGCCCCGCGCCGGCGCCGGTCCTGAAGGTCAATAACCGCTATCGCTATCATGTGCTGCTGGTGGATCGCAACTGCAAGTCCACCCGCGACAAGATCAGCTGGCTTTTAAAGACGTTTTCCAATGACCGCGCCAACCGCGGCGTGAATATTTTTGTAGACTGCAATCTCACAGACTGACAGTCGGAAAGGATCAAACGATGGCTTTGCGTAAAATCGTCGAGCAGGGTGATCCCTGCCTGAACAAAGTTTGCCGGCCCGTGACCGAATTCAACGGCCGGCTCCATGAACTGCTGGATGACTTGGTGGAAACCCTGGCAGATGCCAACGGTGCCGGTCTGGCCGCACCGCAGGTGGGCGTTCTGCGCCGGGTGTGCGTAGTGATGGACGAGGACAGCGAGGAATACTTGGAACTGGTAAATCCGGAGATCGTGGCCCAGAGCGGTGAGCAGACCGGCCTGGAGGGCTGCCTGAGCGTTCCCGGCAAGTGGGGCATCGTTACCCGGCCTCAGCGGGTCCGCGTCCGGGCACAGGACCGGGACGGCAACTGGTTCGAAGTGGAAGGGGAGGACCTGACCGCCCGCGCTTTCTGCCATGAGATTGAGCACCTGGACGGCCATCTGTACACTGAGCACATCGACCACTTCCTCTCCGACGAAGAACTGCGGGAATACCTGGAGCAGGAAGAGGCGCAGGAGGAGGAATAAGTTTGCGGATCTTGTTTATGGGAACGCCGGATTTCGCCGTAGCTTCGCTGCGTCGTCTGGTGGAAGACGGGCACACGGTCTGCGGCGTGTTCACGCAGCCGGACAAGCCCAAAAACCGCGGGCATAAGCTGGCTTTCTCGCCTGTGAAGGAATATGCCTTGTCTCAAAATCTGCCGGTTTACCAGCCTTTGAAGATGCGGGACGGGGAGGCCATGTCCATCGTTCGGGAGCTTGCCCCGGAACTGATCGTGGTGGCCGCCTACGGAAAGATCCTGCCGGAGGACATTCTCCAATTCCCCCCCTATGGCGCTATCAATGTCCACTCGTCCCTGCTGCCCAAATACCGGGGCGCCGCACCCATCAACTGGGCCATCCTGGATGGGGAACAGGTGACCGGCGTGTCCATCATGTATATGGCCAAGGAGTTGGACGCGGGCGATGTGATCTGCCAGGTGTCCACCCCCATCGGCGAGGACGAGGATGCTTTGTCTCTGACGAGCCGCTTGGCCGAGCTGGGCGCCGGTGCACTCTCCGATGCCATTCGTGCCCTGGCGGACGGTACCGCCACCCGCACCCCCCAGGATGAAACGCTGCAAAGCTATGCTTCCATGCTCTCCCGGGACATGTCTCCCATTGACTGGAGCCGTCCCGCCCGGGCCATCTCCTGCCAGGTACGGGGCCTGATCCCCTGGCCCTGCGCAGTGACGGAGCTGCAGGGACAGCGGTTCAAAGTCTACAAAACCGCGCCCGGAACCGCCACGGACAAGGCGCCCGGTACGGTCCTCTCCGCCGGGAAGCGGGGAATTGAGGTGGCCTGCGGCGACGGGCAGAGCCTGTTCATCACGGAATTGCAGGCCGAGGGCGGTAAACGCATGGCGGCGGCAGCCTATCTGCTGGGCCACCCCATGGACGTGTAACACAGAACACACTGTGTAAAATTCTAACTGAGAGGTTTTCTATGCCCTATTACTACGGTTATGGCTACGGCTACCACGGTTACAGCGATTTCCTTGCCAATAATATTTACTTTTTGCTGCTGATCCCCGTTCTGGCGCTCTCTTTGTGGGCGCAGTTCCAAGTGAGCGGAAACTTCCGGCGGTACAGCGCCGTGAACAACCGGCGGCATTTGACAGGCGCTCAGGCAGCGGAGGCGGTGCTGCGGGCCCACGGGATCTACGATGTACCCGTACGCACTACCCGCGGGCATCTGACCGACCACTACGATCCCCGGGACAATACCATCTATCTGTCTGAATCCGTGTATGGCGCCCCCACCATTGCGGCGGTGGGCGTAGCAGCTCATGAAGCGGGTCACGCGGTGCAGTACGCCCAGGGTTACGGCCCGGTGCGGCTGCGGACCGCCATCCTGCCCTTGACGCAGCTGGGCTCTAAGCTCTCGTTTCTGCTGCTCTTTGTGGGCATGCTCCTGTACAGCCAGACTATGTTCCTGGCGGGCATCATTCTCTTTTCTCTGACCACATTCTTCCAGCTGGTAACGCTGCCGGTGGAGTTCAACGCCTCCCATCGGGCACTGGAGACCCTGGAGTCCCAGTCCCTTCTCTGGGACGACGAGTTGGACGGCGCACGGCGGGTCCTGCGGGCCGCAGCCATGACCTATGTGGCCGCGCTGCTTATGTCCGCCCTGCAGCTGCTGCGCTTCGTCCTGATCTTTGTAGGCCGGAACAACCGGGAACAGGGAGGTGGCAGGCGATGAGCAATGCCCGTGAGACGGCATTGCGGGTCCTGATCGGATGCCGCACCAAAGACGCATGGGCCGATGCCTCTTTGAAATCCCAGATCCAGCGGGACGGGCTCACCGGTGCCGATGCCGCCCTGTGCAGCCGCATGGTATACGGCGTGCTGCAAAACCAGCTCCTGCTGGACTACTATCTGGGCGCCTACTGCTCCCAGCGGACCGACCATTTGCAGCCGCCGCTGCTGGAGATCCTGCGGCTGGGTGCCTATCAGATCCTGTATCTGGACAAGGTGCCTGACTACGCAGCCGTAAACCAGTCAGTAGAGCTGGCGCGTCTTTTCAAGCGCGGCTCCGCGGCGGGACTTGTGAACGCCGTGCTGCGCAAGGTATCGCAGAACAAGCACGCGCTCCCGCCCATTCCGGAAGGCGACATCCTGCGCACGCTGTCCATCCGGTACAGCCACCCTCGGTGGCTCATCAAGCGTCTGCTGCCGGTCCTGGGCCCGGAGGAGACCGAGGAATACCTGCGCATCAACAACTCCGTGGCCCCCATGACCGTGCAGGTCAACACCATGAAAACCACGCTCCAGGCCCTTCGCACCGATCTGGAGCGCGCAGGAATCACCGTCCGGGAGCATCTCTGGGTCCCCGGCTGTCTGGAGCTCTCCGGCACCGGCGATCTCACCGCGCTGCCCACATTCCAGGAAGGACTCTTCCTTGTGCAGGACCCGGCAGCAAGTCTTGTGTCCCTTGCCGCGCAGGTGACGCCGGGCCAGCGGATTTTGGATATGTGCGCGGCGCCGGGAGGAAAATCCTTCTCCGCGGCCATCGCCATGGGGGATGTTGGGTCCATTGTCTCCTGCGACCTCCACGAGCGTAAGCTCTCCCGTATCCGGGAGGGCGCGGCGCGCCTGGGGATCACCTGCGTGGAAACCGCCGCCGCGGACGGCCGGCGGTTCGAGCCGAAGTGGGAAGCCGCTTTTGACACCGTCCTGGTGGACGCGCCCTGCTCCGGCCTTGGCATCATCCGAAAAAAACCGGATGTGCGCTACAAGAAGGCCGACGACCTGTTTGCCCTGCCGGTGATCCAGAGCGCCCTGCTGGAAAACGCAGCCCGCTATGTGCGGCCGGGCGGACTGCTGGTCTACTCCACCTGTACCATTTTGCCGGAGGAAAACCAGCAGATCACAGACGCCTTTTTGGCGGAGCACGAAGCGTTTGAACGGGAAGCCATGCCGCTGCCGCAGCCTGTGGGTACCGTTTCCGACGGTCAGCTCACGCTGTGGCCCCAGCGCCACCAGACGGACGGCTTTTACATCTGCCGCATGCGGCGGCATTCTTGAGGAGTCCATATGATCGACATAAAATCCCTGTCTTTGCAGGAAGTGGGCGACGTGCTCCAGTCCATGGGGCAGCCGGCCTATCGGGCCAAACAGGTATTCACCTGGCTCCACAAGGGGGCCCGCTCTTTCTCTGAGATGACCAATCTCCCGAAGCCTCTGCGGGATCAGCTGACACAGACCTGCATCCTGACACCGCCCAAGGTAGCCAGAAAGCAGGTATCCCGCCTGGACGGGACCATCAAATACCTCTGGGAGCTGGCGGACGGCAACTGCATCGAATCTGTTTTGATGCGCTACCACCACGGCAACACGGTGTGTATCTCTTCCCAGGTGGGCTGCCGGATGGGATGTGCCTTCTGTGCGTCCACCATCGCCGGAAAGGTGCGGGACCTGACTCCCGCGGAAATGCTGGATCAGGTGCTCTTTACCCAGCTGGACTCCGGCCTGGAGATCTCCAACATCGTATTGATGGGAATCGGCGAGCCCATGGACAACCTGGACACCGTCCGGAAGTTTTTGGAACTGGTGAACCACCCCGACGGCATGAACATCGGCATGCGCCATATCTCTCTTTCCACCTGCGGCGTGATCCCCGGCATCCGCCTTTTAGCTGACCTGGGCCTTCAGCTGACGCTTTCCGTCTCGCTGCACGCGCCGGACAATGAGACCCGCTCCAGGATCATGCCCATCAACCGCGCCTATCCGGTGGAGGAGCTGTTTGCCGCCTGTCACGACTATTTCCGCAAGACCGGCCGGCGTATCTCGTTTGAATACGCCATGATCGACGGGGTCAATGACCACGACTGGCAGGCGGATCTGATCGCAAAAAACCTCCGGGGCATGCCGGGACACGTCAACCTCATTCCGCTCAATGATGTGGTGGAAAGTCCCTTCAAGCCGTCCCGTCGGATCGCGGCGTTCCAAAAGCGCCTGGAATCCCACGGACTGACCGCCACGGTGCGGCGCAGCCTGGGCGGAGATATCGACGCATCCTGCGGCCAGCTTCGGCGCAAGGCCATGGAGGAAGCAAGGAAAGGGGAGGATTCCCAATGATGGAAGTATGGAGCATGAGCGATGTAGGTCTCGTGCGGAAAGAAAACCAGGATGACTACGCCGTGGCACAGCTGCCGGAGAGCGGATACACCCTGTGCGTGGTATGCGACGGCATGGGCGGTCCCGCAGGCGGCCGGCAGGCCAGCCACATCGCTGTGGACGCCTTCATGTCGGAAATGAAAAAGCAGCTGCGTCCGGGCATGAGCCCCGAGCAGCTCAAAGAAGTTTCCGCCTATGCCGTATCCGTGGCCAACCGGGCCGTCCGGCAGGCGGCACAGGCCTCCATGGACTGCCGCAGCATGGGCACCACCCTGGTCTCTGCCGTAAGCTACGACCAAGGCACCGTGGTCACCAATGTGGGAGACAGCCGCGCCTATCATATCTCTGCCGACGGCATCTCCCGCGTCACGAAAGACCACTCCCTGGTGGAGAGCATGGTGGACCGCGGGGACATTACTGCGGAGGAAGCCCGCCATCATCCCAACCGCAACCTGATCACCCGGGCGCTGGGGCCGGACATGTCTGCCCTCAGTGACGGGTACATATGCCCCATGGCGGCGGGGGATTTTCTGCTGCTGTGTTCCGATGGACTGGTGGAAACCGTCACGGACCAGGAAATGCTGTTTGAAGTCCTCCACGGCGGCGATCTGGGCACCTGCATGGATCGCCTGCTGGCCATTTCCAAGGCCAACGGCGCCTCGGACAATGTGACCGCCGTGCTGATGCAGAAGGCGTAAGAGGGAGGAGCAGGTATATGGATCAGTATATTGGCAAAATGCTGGACAACCGCTACGAGATCCTGGAACGGATCGGAACGGGCGGCATGGCCGTAGTATATAAAGCAAAATGTCACCGGCTCAACCGCCTGGTGGCCATCAAGATCCTCAAAAGCGACCTTGCGCAAAATGAGGATTTCCGCCGCCGGTTCAACGCCGAGTCCCAGGCGGTCGCACAGCTGTCCCACCCCAACATCGTCTCCGTATACGACGTGTCCCGGGGCGGCGACATCGAGTACATCGTCATGGAGCTCATTGACGGCATCACCCTCAAGCAGTACATGGAAAAGCGGGGACAGCTCAACTGGCGGGAGTCTCTGCACTTCATCACCCAGATCATGCGGGGCCTCAGCCACGCCCACAGCCGCGGTATCGTCCACCGGGATATCAAGCCCCAGAACGTCATGGTGCTGCGGGACGGCAGCGTAAAGGTGGCTGATTTCGGCATCGCGTGCCTGGAAAACTCCGCCCAGACGCTGACCCAGGAGGCCCTGGGGTCCGTGCACTATATCTCTCCCGAGCAGGCGCGCGGAGACCGGACCGACGCCCGCAGCGACGTCTATTCCGCCGGTGTGGTGCTCTATGAAATGCTCACGGGGCGCCTGCCCTTTGAAGGGGACAGCGCCGTGTCCGTGGCCATTCAGCACCTCAGCTCCATCCCCCTGGCTCCCCGGGAGATCAACCCCGAGATCCCGCAGCAGCTGGAACTGATCTGCATGAAGGCCATGGCTCCGGAGCTGGACAAGCGCTATGCCTCCGCCGACGCCATGATCGCCGATCTGGAGGCGTTCCGCAAGAATCCCGGCGTCAGCCTGGATTTTGAGTTGGAGGACCTGCGCCCCACGGAGGAGGACGAGCCTACCCGTCCTCTGCGTACCACTGGTGCCCATGTTCTGGAATCCAACCATACGCCTCATCGCCGGGAGCCGGAGCGGTATCGGGACTATGACGACGAGCCCCGCCGCCCCAAAAACCACAAGCGCACCGCTGCCATTGCCGGTGCCTGTGTAGCGGCGCTGGTATTGGTGGTCGTGCTGTTCAAGGTGATCTTCTCCTCCTTCGGCAATCCTACTCCCACGGACTACGAAGTGCCCAATCTGCTGGGTAAGACCATAGAGGAAGCCATGGCCATGCCGGAGATCGACGGGATCTTCACCATCACAGAAGCCGCCTCCGACTACAGCGACGAATACGACGAGGGTGAGATCATGCGCCAGACTCCCAACGCTGGTGAGCGGCGCAAGGGCGACAACCTGAAGATCGAAGTCACCGTCAGCCTGGGGGAGAACACCGGTGAGATGGTAGACGTGGTAAATCAGGAGGCTCAGACCGCCATTCTGACGCTCAAAACCCTCAGCCGGGAAAATGACCTGGATCTGATCATCGATGCCTCCGTGGAGTACCAGGAGTTCTCTGATGAGATCTCCAGCGGCTATGTCATCCGAACGGAGCCTGCCGAGGGTGCCACGCTGAAAAAAGGTGACACCATCAAGGTCTATGTGAGCAAGGGGCCGGAGCTGGAGCAGTTCCCGGTGCCCCTGTTCGTGGGACAAAATATCGACACGGTGCGTGATCAGCTCAAGACTACCTGGAAGCTCACCTGTACGGATGCCGATATCGAGATCGTGGACAGCGACAAGCCCGCAGGAGAGATCCTGTGGCAGAGCATTGAGTCCGGCACCGAGGCCACCGAGGGCGATACCATCAAGTTCAAGGTCAGTTCCGGCCTCGCCCCCAGCCAATCCCGCACCATTTCCGTCATGTTGCCCCAGGACGGCCGCGAGAGCGTAGACGTGTGGGTCACCGTGGACGGGGAAGAGCAGTACAATAACCATGTTTCCTGCGCCAAGGGAAGCATCAGCGTTTCTCTGACCGGCTCCGGCATCCAGCATGTCCAGGTCTACATTGACGGGGAAGAGGATCTGGAACAGGCACAGGACGTGCAGTTTGACTGATATGGCAAGAGGACGGATTCAAAAAGCCCTCAGCGGCTTCTACTATGTCAATACCGGCACGGAGGTGCTCACCTGCCGTGCCCGGGGAAAGTTCCGCAAAACAGGCCAGTCCCCCCTGGTGGGGGACTGGGTGGAAGTCCGGGAGTTGGGCAGCGGCGAAGGCTTTGTGGAGGAAATCCTTCCGCGGCGCAACGCCTTTACCCGTCCGGCGGTGGCCAACATCGATCAGTTGGTCATCATCGGCTCCGGCGCCATTCCCCGCACTGACCCGTTCCTCATCGACCGGGTAACTGCCATCGCCGCCTTAAAGCACTGCGACGTGCTGGTGGTCCTCAACAAGTGCGACCTGGACCCGGCGGAGGAGCTGTACCGCACCTATACCGCCTCCGGCATTCCCACGCTCCGCCTCAGCGCGGAGACCGGGGAGGGGCTGGACCGTCTGCGGGAGGCAATCAGTGGAAAGCTTTCCGCCTTTACAGGAAACTCTGGCGTGGGAAAATCCAGCATTCTCAATGCATTGGAGCCCCAGTTTCATCTGCAGGTGGGGGAAGTCAGCGACGCCTTGGGCCGCGGACGCCACACTACCCGGCACGTGGAGCTTTACCATCTCTCCTGCGGGGCAGACGTGGTAGACTCTCCGGGCTTTTCCTCCTTTGAGACGGACGAGCTGAACCTGGAGCTGAAGGAACACCTCCCTGAGACCTTCCGGGAATTTGAGCCCTATCTGGGCCAATGCCGTTTTGTGGGATGCAGCCATACCAAGGAAGCCGGCTGTGCTGTGCTGGACGCGCTGCGCAGCGGCAAGATCCAGCCAAGCCGGCACGCAAGCTACGTGCGGCTCTATGAAGAGCTCAAGCCTCTACGGGCGTGGCAGGAACGGAAAAAATAATACAAGGACCGTGCCGGGGAAATGGCACGGTCCTTTTTTCTCTTTTGGTATTTCTGCACGGGGGACAACCGCCGGCGCTATACTGGTAGCAGAGAGGGGGCGGGTGATATGTTTCGCAGAGGCGGCTGCCATCTGTTGGGTATTTTTGCCGTGGCGCTGGGCGCGGGGATCCTGATCGCCGCGATCTTTCCGGTAGGCGCGCTGCTGTTTTTGGTGGCCATGCTGCTGATCGCCTGCGGCTGCGCCTGCTGCCGCAGATAGGGAAGGAGGCAAAGAGATGAATATCGTGGTATGGAAATCCCCCAAGGCACTGCGGGGCATCCTGCGCCGGATCTTCCACGTAGGCGCATAAGCGCGTCCCGGCGTGCATACACTGGAGCAACATCTCAGTGTGAACGGCCGGGAAAGGATGGACGCGACATGGAACTGGAATTAAAAAAACAAAGCTTTGATACATACGAAGCAGGGACGGAAACCACGCTGACGGCGGAGGAGACTGCCGAGACGATCGTACCGGACTACTGCCCGGACATGGCCCGCATCATTGATACGGAAGGGATGGTCTTTCTTCACGGCCGGGATTTTCGGGACGGAAAAGCCACCCTGTCCGGGACCGTGCGTGTAACGGTCCTGTATACGCCGGAAGGGGAGGGCGGGATCCGGTCCCTGGAATTCGCCATTCCCTTTACGGCAGAGAGCGAATCGCTGCCGGAGTGTGCTTACCTCACGGCGGAGGTAGAGCCGGAGATGCTGGAGAGCCGGATGCTCAATCCGCGGAAAGTCTTTACCCACTGCAAGCTGGTGGCGCGGATAACGACCTACCAGCGGACCGCGCTGCGGGTATGTCCCGACGTGGAGACTGCCCCGGAGCTGTGCGTGGAAAAGCGCCGGGAGCGGCAGCGGGCAACACTTTTGACCCACGTGGCAGAAAAAGACTTCACGTTTTCCGAGGAAATGAATCTGTCTCCAGGGCGGGAGGGGGCCTCTGAGATCCTCTTCTCTCAGGTGCGCGGCTGCGTGACCGAGACCAAGCTGGTAGGCAGCAAGCTCCTTTTCAAGGGCGTGTTCCGCATCTGCCTGCTCTATCGCACGGCGCAGGGGCAGTATTGCTCCACAGCCGGGGAACTTCCGTTCTCTCAGATCATGGAAGTAGAGGGTGCCCAGGAGGGCTCCTCCGCCACGGTCCGCCTGCAGCTGACCGGCGCTGACCTGCAGATCGACGGAGGCGATCCGGAAGGGCGACAGCTGGCCGTAACGCTTTACCTGCATGCTACGGCACTGGTGCGCAGAGAGGAAGAGCTGACCTTGCTGCGGGATCTGTACTCCACCGCCTACGAGCTCACCTATGACGCCTCTCCCATGTCCCTTGTGACCTACTGGGAGTCTACTCACCGCCGCCAGAATGTCCGGGAATCGCTGGAGATCGGCGTGGTGGCAGAGGACATTCTCTCTGTGCAGGCCGACTGCGGCACGGTGACCGTAAGCCGGGAAGGGGGCGGGACCGTTCTGCGTACCGTGGCATTTGTACGGGCTCTGTATCTGGATGAGGGCGGCACGCCGCTGATGGCTGAACGCGGTGTGGAAGTGTCCTGTCAGACCGATCTGCCTGCAGACTGCCGGGTATTTGCCAGAGCCTCCTGTGCCGAAGAGCCCCAGGGTACCCTTACCGAACGCGGGATCGAGGTGCGTTTCCCTGTGGATTTCCAGATAGAAGCGGCAGCCCAGGCCAAAAAGGTCTGCATCTCTGCTGTGCGGGTGGATACGGATTCCCCCAAGGACCTCTCCGGCGCACCGTCTCTGGTGCTGCGCCAGCTGGGACAGCAGGAGAGCCCCTGGGACCTGGCCAAGCGGTACAACACCACCATCTCCACCATTCTCAGCGCAAACCAGCTGGAGACGGAAGAGGACCTTCCCCGGGATACGCTGCTGCTGATCCCCCGGAAGCGGGCCTGAACACACAAAAAAGGAAGCGGACCAAGTGTCCGCTTCCTTTTTTCAGGATTCTGTATAATGGGCCAGGA
>UMCH01066859.1_pt1 | contig 15486 bp, 13 predicted proteins | sample 1964201 | NCBI WGS metagenome assembly UMCH01 (sample SAMEA4835965, study PRJEB28245) | human gut metagenome | biome: gut microbiome; material: fecal sample | place: Denmark | collected 2008 | reverse complement strand
GGACAAGTAAGATTAATAAGTGAAACACCAACAACTTCAGAAATAGAATTAAAAGGATTTAATGGTTATAATAATGCAGTAAAATTATTAGATAATGCATGTAATGTATTATACAATAATTCAAAATTAGCAAATAAAGTACAAAATTTAAAAATTGAAGATATAACAGACTATATAAATGAAAAAGATTATTCAAAGTTTAATACAGAGTATGGAAGTACAAATTTTTCAACAAGTAAATATTATCCTAATATATTATTGAAAGAAAAAGAACAAAAAGTAAATGGAATTGAAGGAAATAAGCTAGGAATGAGCCAACAAGACGAATATATAAAACAAACAGAAGAGAAAGAAGCCGATGAATTAGAACTTAAATATACATATTGGGAAAAAGAAATGGACGAATCTGATTTTACAAATAGTAAATATTATGAATTATTTATAAAAAAAGGAGAAAATAAATATAAAAATTATTGGATTTCATCACGATGTTTAACAATTAATTCAGATTTCGGTTGCTATTTTATACGTGAAGTTGAAAACGGTTCATTGAAAGCTGATGATTTATGCGGAACTAGTGGATATCAATCGCCGCTTTTATATGCTTTTCGACCAGTAGTCACTCTAAATTCAAATGTCAAAATAGACAATACAAATTCAGGAGACGGAAGCACAGCAGAACAAGCATATGCAATAAAATAGTAATTCATAAATATAATAAAATAAAAAGGTAAAAAATGCCGAAAATTAAAATGAGAAATACAAAAACTCATTAATTTTCGACATTTTTTATTGTTATAAAAAACACATGAAAAATCTTTCATATTACTTTTGACAACAATATAATATAAATATATAATAATTTTGAAAATATGAAATACATTTCACATTAAAAAGGAGCTATGGAAAAAATAGTAGAACTAAAAAATGTAAGCAAAACTTACAAAATAGGAGAAAGTGAATTCAAAGCACTAAAAAACATAGACTTAGAACTAAACAAAGGAGAATTTGTAGTAATCCTTGGACCATCAGGAGCAGGAAAATCAACACTACTAAACCTAATAGGAGGAATGGACATACCAACAGAAGGAAGTATAAAAATTGATGGAGAAGAAATTTCAAAATACACAGAAAGTAAATTAAGTGAATACAGAGCAGAAAACATAGGATTTATATTTCAATTCTACAACATATTGCCAACACTAACAGTACTAGAAAACGTAGAACTAGTAAAAGACATAGTAAAAAACGGAAACGACAGCAAAGAAGCAATAAAAGCAGTAGGGCTAGAACAACACATGAACAAATTTCCAAACCAACTATCAGGAGGAGAACAACAAAGAGTATCAATAGCAAGAGCAATTGCAAAAAATCCAAAATTGTTATTATGTGATGAACCAACAGGTGCACTAGACTCAAAAACAGGAGTTGAAGTTTTAAAATTACTAAAAAAACAATGTGACGGAAACAATGGAGCAAACACAGTTATTATAGTAACACATAACAGTTTATTTGCAGACATAGCAGATACTGCAATAAGAGTAAAAAACGGAGGAATAGAAAGTGTTACAAAAAATGAAAATCCTAAAAATATTGACGAAGTAAAATGGTAATATGCGACAAAATACGACAAAAAATGAAACATTTTAGGACCGTCCCTAGTGTCTCAAAAAAGGAGGAATGTAATAAAAAATGAAAAAATTAAGAAAAAAAAGATTAAGAGATATAAGACAAAACAAAATGCAATTTTTCAACATATTCATAATGGTATTTTAGGAGTATTTGTATTTGCAGGAATACATGCATATATGGATGGAATGGATAAAAGTGCTGACAAATATTATAAAGACAACAATTTTCAAGATATATGGTTATCAGGAGAAAATTTTAGCAATGAAGATTTAGAAAAAGTAAAAAATACCGAAAATGTTAAAGATGCAGAAAGATTACTAACAATAAATACAGAACTTGAAAACAAAGAAGATGTAACATTAGAAACAAACTTTATAGAATCAAACAATATTTCAAAAATGTATGTTGTAGAAGGTGAAGAATTTAGTAAAGACAAAAAAGGAGTATGGTTTGACAGTTATTTAGCTAAAAATTTAGATTTAAAAGTTGAAGATGAAATTACTTGGCACATATTTGGAGACGATAATTGGTACACTTGTAAAATTGTAGGATTAAATAGAAATCCACAAAATCAACAATTAAATATGTCAAGAAAATATTTTGAGTCATTAGGACTTACATATAAAGCAGATGTGGTATATACAGACGAAGATTTAAGTAATATAAAAACAATTGACGGAGTTGATACAATCCAAAGTTTAACAACATTAAAACAAGGAATGGAAAGTATGCTAGAAACAGTACAAAAAATGATAGTTTTATTAATTGTTGTATCAGCAATTTTAGGATTTGTAATAATCTACAATCTAGGAATATTATCATTTACAGAAAAACAATATCAATTTGCAACATTAAAAGTATTAGGATTTTAAGATAAACAAATAAAAAATATATTTATAAAACAAAATTTATGGTTAACTATAGTCGGAATTATATATATTTAAGATTTTCTATTTTTCACTCCAATCAAACGAACGAAATCTCGAATATATATAATTACCCAAGGTGAAGAGGGTGACACACACACAATAATTTTATTGACTGTGAACTGTAACGACAACATAGTAATTGAAGTAAAAAATGGTGGAAAAACATTTATAAAAATTACTGACAATGGAAAAGACATTAGACAAGATGACATGGCAATATCTCTAGAAAGACACGCTACAAGCAAAATACGAAAAGTAGAAGACCTAGAAAAAACATATACAATGGGGTTCAGAGGTGAAGCATTAGCAAGTATTAGTGCAATATCAACTTTAACAATGCAATCTAAAACAAAAGATGAATTTACAGGAACTAAAATTGTTGCAAAAGCAGGAAATATAATAGAAGCGGAAGAATGTGGAATGCAAGCTGGAACAACGATTTTAGTAGAAAATTTATTCTTTAACACACCAGTAAGATATAAATTTTTAAAGCAAGATGCTACAGAATTCAAATACATAAAAGACTGGGTTCAAAAAGTAGCACTTGCGAATCCTAATATATCATTTAGATTATTAAATGATGGAAAAAATATATTCTTTTCTAACGGAAATGGCAATATTTTAAATATTATATACTTAATGTATGGCAAAGAAATAAAAGAAAATTTGCTAGAAGTAAACTACGAAAGTGATAATATCAAAGTAACAGGTGTTATAGGAAACACTTTAATTTCAAGAGATAATAGAAAATATACAAAGTTGTATATCATGCAATAAAAAGTACTATGCTTAAATTTGAATTTTTGGGAAATAATGAAAACGAGGAACACAATGAAGAATATATCGAAAATGAGTATTAATTTTTAACAAATGAATATTCCGAAAAAAGTTCAAATTCAAAAAGTGAAAATCAAGAACAAAAAGAAGCTGAACAAAATATAATAGCAAATATAAATTCAAAAAATGAATTACGAAAAAGAGGAGAAGCAAGAACAGTAAAATATAAGTATATAGGAATATTATTTAGAACATTTATAATAATAGAAGTAGAAAACGAAATATTTTTAATAGACCAGCATGTGGCACATGAAAGAGTGCTATATGAAAAAATAAAAGAAAATTACAAGAAAAAAGTTAGTCAAAATAGCCAAATGATGTTAATGCCAGAAGTTGAAAATTTGATACAAAGTTTATTAAGTTTAAACAATCCATATATTTGCCCACATGGAAGGCCAACTACTATAAAAATTGATAAAGATTTTATAAAGAATAAATTATCTATTAAATAATTTGTGTTTAATAAACAATATATTATCAAATGAATATAATAAAAATAAAAGAAAAGAGATAAAATTATGCAAATATTTTTAGGTTTAGCAATACCATTTTTAGGAACAACACTAGGAGCTGCAATGGTATTCTTAATGAAAAAAGAAATGAATAAAAAAGTAGAAAAAATCTTATTAGGATTTGCATCAGGAGTAATGATAGCAGCATCAGTGTGGTCACTATTAATACCATCAATAGAAATGGCAGAAACACAAGGAAAAGTTGCTTGGATTCCAGCAGCAATAGGATTTTTATTAGGAATTGTATTTTTGTTAATCTTAGATAGTGTAATTCCACATATGCACTTAGAAAGTGAAAAACCAGAAGGAATAAAATCAAAATTGAAAAAAACAACAATGATGGTATTTGCAGTAACATTGCACAATATACCAGAGGGAATGGCAGTCGGAGTAACATTTGCAGGAGCAATCAGTCAAAATGCTGGAATTACAATGGCAGGAGCATTTGCTCTAGCAGTAGGAATTGCAATACAAAACTTTCCAGAGGGAGCAATTATTTCAATGCCATTAAAAAGTGAAGGAGTATCAAAGCCAAGAGCATTTTTATATGGTACTTTATCAGGAATTGTTGAACCAATTGGTGCAGTCATTACAATACTTCTTACAAATGCAGTAGTTCCAATTTTGCCATATTTATTATCTTTTGCAGCAGGATCAATGATTTATGTTGTTGTAGAAGAATTAATACCAGAGTCACAAGCAGGAGAGCATTCTAATATTGGTACTATTGGCGTTGCAATAGGCTTTACAATTATGATGATATTAGATGTTGCTTTAGGATAAAAGTTTGCATCATATAGTATCACTTCGGAAGGTAAACCAAAAGTTGAAAATTATGTAAATTTGTTGTATAATATAATAAACATCCTTGAGGCATGGATGAAAAAATGTCTTAATGCATATGCAACCCGTATTAGTAATTACTAAAGGAGGATAATTTATGAATATTTCACGGGAGAATGAAACAAATAATATTGAATCAGAGTTAAAAAGAAGAATTAAACAATGGGCTGAACAGGAAGGATTGGAGGTTCCAAAAGATTTTGAACAAATTGCAGAATTGACAAAAATAAAATATTCAGTTAAACCTAAAAACTGGAAGAAAAATGAAGGCACTTTTGAATGTTACACAGAGGACAACAAAAAAGTTTTAGTTACTTTATTAAATAGAAATATTTGTGATGGTTTTTCAAGGATTTGCATAACTGAAGGATATGCAACTAAAATATATCTTGTTCAAAAAGATCAGAAACTGGGCGTAAGTGTTAGTTTAGAAGAAAAAATAATCAAACGTGAGGACACCAACCTTAAAATATCATATAGTAAAGCTGGTATTCAATTAGCTTTAAAAACAGACTTTCGATTTAGAGTGTTAGTAACAATAGATTCAACTAAAGAAGTAAAGGAGGATTTTAAGGGGTTAGCTCAGATTAAAGAATATCTTTTAGAAATACATGTTCCGACACAAAAGGAAGAAATTCTTTATAGAATTAATGAAGTTTTAGAATCTACAAATCCTGAAATGTTTAAAGAATTAACTATCACTGTCTTTTAAGCAACGTGAAATGAAATTTTTTTAAAAGCAAAGCTAGGCTTTTAAAAACGAAAACAAGTTAAGGGTAAAACCTTAGCTTATTTTCGTTTTATTATATTAAGGACTTATTGCTATTTAATTCTTTTTTTGTTAAAATATAAATATAAAAAAGTTAATATGGAAAGGTAGAAATAAAAATGAAAAAAAGGGTAGTTTTTTTTATAACAATGATAATAATATGTACAAGCTTTTTAATGTTTAGTAATAAAATACAGGCAACAGATAAAACATTAAATAGTAGTATAGAAGTAGAAAAAACAGAAATAAAACAAGGAGAAGAAACATCCATTATACTAAAAATAGATAGTGATGAACAAATTAATGCATTTAAAGCAAAAATAAACTATGATAGCAATATTTGGGAAGAACTAGATGAGAATAGTTTTGAAACTAAAAAAGGCTGGGAGAGCTTAAAATATAATAAAGAAAATAATGAATTTATTGTAATTAACAAACAAGAAGAAACTAACAAAGAAATATTAAAAATAAACTTAAAAGCTAAGAATAGTGCAAACGTTGGAAAAACAGAAATAACAATAGATGAAATAACAGCATCTGACAGCAAAACAGAATTTGAAAATGAAAAATTATCAAAAGAAATTTCAATAAAAGAAAATGAAAGTTTAATAGAAAAACCAACAGATCCAACTGAACCATCAAAACCTTCAGAGCCAAGTATACCAGAAAGACCAACTACTCCTGAAAAACCATCAAAACCAGAAAATACAATTGAAAATACAACAGAAGACAATACTAATAATACAGTAGAAAACACAACAACTGGAAACACAACAAGTAACACAGTGGAGAACACAACGATAGGGAATACAGCAGATAATACAATTGGAAACACAACGACAGGAAATACAACAGGGAACAAATTGGAAAACACAACAACGGGAAATAATACAGGAAATTCAGATAAAAATACAATAAATGATATTACAGAAAATAACTCAGTAAAAAATGAATTAGAAAACAATCAACAAAATAACATAATAAATTCAAACAAAAATAATTCAACAGATGAAAGCAAAAGTACAAATAAAACAGAAGAAAATCTACCAAAAATGTTTCCTAAAACAGGAGCAAGCAGAACAATATTATTAGTAATAATTATATTAGCAATATTGGCAATAATACTATACTATAAAAACAAAAAAATCGGAAAAACAATGATAATGCTTATAATATGTGGAATACTAATAAGCCAAAGCACAGTATTTGCTGCATCAGAAATATTTGTAGGAGACATAAATCAAAGTTCAGTTATAGATGATGAAGACATACAAATAATGCAAGAATATTTAATAAAATCAAAAAGTATAACATCATTAGAACAAGCAGACATGAACAGTGACAACAAATTAAGCATAATAGATTTATCATTATTAATAAAACAACAAAAAGAATGTCCATATGACAAAAACAATGTAACAAACATAACATCATGGTCAGCAGTACCAATGGTTTCAAAAGAATTATTACAAAAACAAGGAGTAACAACAGGTGGGGAAGGCTGTCAATGGCCAATAGGAATGGCTATAAGTAAAGATGGAAAAACATTATTATATGGAACAGATGTAGGTGGAGTATACCGTTCAGAAGACGGAGGAAAAAACTGGGAGCAGTCAAATGCAGGACTACAATCAAGAGGAGTAGGAGCATTTTCTATAGACCCTAAAAATCCATCATACGTTGTAGCAGTTGGAATAAACGGTTCACCATTTAATACAAATGGACTATATATTTCAGAAGATGGAGGAAAGTCTTGGAAGTTTACTAAAATGATGTTAATAAAAGGTCACAGAGACATAAGAGAATCAATAGCTTATGATGAATCATCATATAATCAAGAAAAAAATAGATGTATGGTTGCATATTGGTCAACAGCATATGAAACAGAAGACAACTATTTAGAAGAAAACGAAAAAGGCCTATATAAAACAACAGACGGTGGTTATACATGGAACCTTGTAAACAATGATTTAAGCGACGGAACAATAAAAATAAATCCATATACAGGTGATGTATATGTTTCAAAAAAAGACGGAATATATTATAGTTCAAATAAAGGCGAAAGTTTTGAAAAAATAATAGATGACACAATTACAGGATTAGATTTAACAGCACAAAAAGACAAAAAGATAAATGTTTATTATTGTAATACTGATGGAGTATATATTTCAAAAGACGGAAAAACTTTTGAAAAAATAGAATCAACTTCATATCCAACACCAGAACCAATGAACATAAAAGTAAGCCCATTAAATTCAAATAAAATGTTATTGATAGATAGACAAGGAACATACCAAAATTATCCATATTATAGTACAGATGGTGGAAAGACATGGAAAAATTCAACATTATCAGATGAATTAAGCTTTATGCCTTACAATAACAGAATGAGCATTCCAATGTGGAGCACAATTGAGGAAAATAAAGTATGGATACATACACAAGGCGATTATGCAAGTTCAAGTACAGATAGTGGAAAAACATTTAAATGGGATAGCAACGGAATTACAGGAATATTAAGTGGAGGAAATGTTCACTATAATGTATACAATCCAGATATTATATATTTTGGTTCACAAGATTATGATGGATGTGTAACAACAGATGGAGGCAAAACTTGGAAATATATTAGTATGTCAGGTTACAGATGGGGCGGATTCTGCTATGGAGGATATGCTGTAGACGAAAATACATATTTTGTTGGAGTATCAGACTCATGGCATAACCCAAGAAAATTAAAAATCACATTTGATGGTGGAAAAACAATTGTAGATACAGGAATGTATTTTACAAAAGAAAATATAAACACAGGAATAGAATCATCTTATCAATCACCAACAAATCAAAAAGTATTATTTGCGTGTGACTTAAGAAGTGAAGATGGTGGACATACTTGGGCAAAAATGGATGGATGTATAAATGTTTATACACACAACCCAAAAGGTCAAAAAGAATTATATGGAATGGACGAAACTGGAAAATATATTGTAACATCTTATGATGATGGAAAGACTTGGAAAAAAGTAAACAATACAGAATTTATACCAAATCCTAAATACGCATCAGCACATATATTAGATGTAGCATATGACTGGAAAAATGAAGTAGCATATGCTGCCTGTGAAGGTGGATATTTATATAAAACATCAACAAAAGATGGAAGTGTAGAATGTGTTTTAAATAGATATGTTGAAGAATATAAAAGAGCACCTGTAAACTTAAAAGGTGGATATAGCATTTCTAAAGTTGCAGTAGACCCAATAGATCCTAATATAATTTACTGTGGTGGAGCGGGAAATACATTTTTAAATGACTGTGCACTATATCGTTCTGTTGACGGCGGAAAATCTTTCCAAGTTGTAACAAGCAATACAACAAATTCTATTGTAAAACAGGGAAGACAAGGAGGATTTGAAACAAATTCTCTAGAGGTTAACCCTAAAACTGGAGAGTTACTATTTGCGGGAGGATGTTTCGGTATCGCTAAATTATCACCTCCATATAAATTAAACAATTAATAAAATATTTTAAATTAAAAAATGGCACATGCTAAAATTAGCAAAATGTGTCATTTTTTTAAGTGTTAGCCTTGACAAACAATATATAAGAGAGTATAATGTTAACCGGAGCTAACAAAAATAAAAAAGGAGAAGAAACATGATATCAAAATCATCAGAAGAATATCTAAAAACAATGTACATATTAAAACAGCAAAATGGAAACATACGAGTAACAGACATCGCAAAAAAAATGAACTGTACAAAACCAAGTGTAAACAAAGCAATTTACAATTTAAAAGACAGTGGACTGCTAAACTATGAATCATATGGAACAATAGAACTAACAGAAAAAGGGGAAGACTTAGCAAAGAAAATTCTAGAAGCATACGACATAGTATATGTATTTTTAAAAGATGTCTTAAATTTAGAAGAAAAAGAAGCAGAAAGCGAAGCGGAAAAAATAAAATTAGCGATAACGGATAAAACAATAAACAAATTGGCAAAATATGTGCATAAAGAACTTGGATTAACAAATTTAGACTGTGATTATGATATCAATAAAGAAAAGTGCAGATGTTGCGCAAGAAGAACAATGTCAATAGGGACGGGCCCTTTTGACAGATAATAAATAAAAATTGTCAAAAAGGGGCGTCCCTATTGACAGAAAGAAAGGATTAAAAACAATGAGTGAATTATTAGAAATAAAAGATTTACATGTAAACGCAGGAGAAAAAGAGATATTAAAAGGAATAGATTTAGATATTAAAAAAGGAGAAATTCATGTAATAATGGGACCAAATGGTTCTGGAAAAACAACAACAGCAAATGCAATATTAAATAACCCAGAATATACAAAAACAAATGGAACAATAACATTTGATAGTGAAGATATTACAGAATCAAGAACTGATGAAATTGCAAGAAAAGGAATATTTATGTCATTCCAGTTACCAGAAGAAATACCAGGAGTTTCAGTTACAAACTTCTTGAAATATGCAAAAAATAAAATTACAGGTGAACCAGTAAAAATATTCCAATTTAAAGATGAATTGAAAAAATATATGGAAGAATTAAATATGAATCCTAAAAACATGGAAAGAAGCTTAAATGTTGGATTTTCAGGTGGAGAGAAAAAGAAAAATGAAATTTTACAAATGCTTGTATTAAATCCAAAACTTGCTATTCTTGATGAAACAGATTCAGGACTTGATGTAGATGCAATAAAGACTGTTTCAAAAGGTATTGAAATGTTTAAAAATGAGAATAATGCTGTTTTAATTATTACTCATAATACTAAAATTTTGCATAGTTTAAAGGTTGATTATGTCCATGTTTTGGTTAATGGAAAAATTGTTAAAACAGGTGGACAAGAATTAGCGTCAAATATTGAAGAAAATGGATATGCACAATATAAATAACATTATATAAATAATAGAAAGATTCCCAGTCAAAAAGACGGCTGGGAACTGGGGTGAAAAATCTTACTTTCTTAGAAAAATTTTTAAAATAAAAAGAATTGAGAATTTTAGACAGCAGTAAATTGCAAGTGTAAAAAGGAAAACAAAGATTATCTTTATATAATTTTCCTCTGTATTAGTTAAAGGATAAGAATTTAATACTGCTATATAAAATATTAATGCTGCGATTAGGGTAATTAGCCCAATTAGACCATATAGCCGAGCCTGTTCTAAAAAGTGATTTTTCTTCATAATGAAAACCCTCCTTTAATTTTTATAATAATATTATAAAGCAATTTAATATAAAATACAAGTTGTCAAAAAGGGGCGTCCCTATTGACAAGAAAGGAAAATATAATAAATGTCAAAAACAAAACTAGATGAAATAAATAGAAATATCTATGATATAAAAAACAAAGACGAATATGAGTTCAAAATAAAAAAAGGTTTAACACCAGAAATTATAGAAGAAATCTCAAAACAAAAAAATGACCCAGACTGGATGAGAGAATTCAGACTAAAAGCATTAGAAGTATATAACAATTTAGAAATGCCAACATGGGGACCAGATTTATCAGAATTGAATATGGATGAAATCGCAACATATGTAAGACCAAAGTCAAAATTAAATAGTTCATGGGATGACGTTCCAGAGGATATTAAAAATACATTTGACAAATTAGGAATACCAGAAGCGGAAAAAACATCACTTGCAGGTGTTGGGGCACAATATGATTCAGAAGTTGTTTACCATAGTATGAAAGAAGAATTAATAAAACAAGGTGTAATTTATACAGATATGGAAACAGCAGTAAGAGAATATCCAGAACTAGTAAAATCACACTTTATGAAATGTGTACCAGTAAATGACCATAAATTTGTTGCATTACATGGAGCAGTATGGTCAGGCGGTTCATTTGTATATGTGCCAAAAGGAGTAAAAGTAGATGTTCCATTGCAATCATATTTCAGACTAAACTCACCAGAATCAGGACAATTTGAACACACATTGATAATTGTAGAAGAAGGAGCGAGTTTACACTTTATAGAAGGATGTTCAGCACCAAAATACAATAAAGTAAACTTACACGCTGGATGTGTTGAATTATATGTAGCAGACAATGCTTATTTAAGATATTCAACAATAGAAAACTGGTCAAAAAATATGCTTAACTTAAATACAAAAAAAGCAATAGTAGGAAAAAATGCAAAAATGGATTGGGTATCAGGTTCATTTGGATCAAAAATATCAATGTTATATCCAATGAGCATATTAAATGGAGAAGGTGCAAAAACAGAATTTACAGGAATATCATTTGCAGGTGGAGGACAAAACTTAGACAATGGATTCAAAGTAATTCATAACGCACCAAATACATCAAGTGTAGTAAATGCAAAATCAATATCAAAAAATGGAGGAAAATGCACATATAGAAGTTTAGTAAGAATAAATGAAAATGCAAAAAATTCAAAATCATCAGTATCATGTGAATCACTTATGCTAGATGACATATCAGTTTCAGATACAATACCAACAAATGATATAAGAACAGATGAAGTTGAATTTTCACACGAAGCTAAAATAGGTAAAATAAGTGATAAAACAATATTCTATTTAATGAGCAGAGGGCTATCAAAAGAAGATGCAAAGGCTATGATAGTAAGAGGTTTTGCACATCCAATAGCAAAAGAATTACCAGTAGAATATGCAGTTGAAATGAATAATCTTATTAACTTAGAATTAGAAGGAGCAATAGGATAATATGGAAAATTTAAAATTAAATGAAACACCAGTTAGAACAGCCAGAAATTTTAGAATAAACAATATGAAATTAGAAAATATTGAAGTTCCAGAAGTTATACCAACATTTGAAAATGTAATAATAATTGGTGACACATCTAAAATAAATATAGAACAAAATGCAGACAATACAAATACAAATTTAGTTTATGGTTTAAGTGAAGAACTTACAAATCAAGTAAAACACGGAGCAAATCAAAAAATAAAATTAAACATAAATAATACTCAAAATAAAAAAGAAAAAACAGAAGCGGAAATAGATTTTAAATTTGATGATGAAAATGCTGTATTAATAGACAACATAGAAATTACTGCAAATGAAAACACAAAATCAACAGTAATAATAAAATACACATCAAACCAAGAAAATGAAAGTTATCATAATGGAATAATAAAATCAAAAGCTGAAAAAAATGCAGAATTAAATATTATATTGGTTAATTTAATGAATACAAAATCAAATAACTTTTTAGCAATTGAAAATGAGTTTGAAGAAAATGCAAAAATCAATTATACAATTGTTGACTTTGGCGGAAAACACAGCATTACAAATTATTATTCTAATTTATTAGGTGACAATTCCGATAATCAACTAAACACAATTTATTTAGGAAAAGAAAACCAAGTTTTTGACTTAAATTATATAGGTGAATTAAGAGGTAAGAAATCTAATATTGATATAGAAGTTCAAGGAGCTTTAAAAGATACATCTAAAAAACATTTTAAAGGAACAATTGATTTCAAAAAAGGTTGTAAGAAAGCTACAGGAAATGAAAATGAAGCTTGTATGCTATTATCAGATACAGCAAAATCAATAGCTTTACCAATGTTACTTTGTTCTGAAGAAGAGGTTGAGGGTAATCATTCAAGTTCTGCTGGGAAAATTGGCGAAAAAGAATTATTCTATATTATGAGTAGAGGATTTGAACTTAAAGAGGCTATGAAGTTAATGGTTAGAGCTAGATTTAATCAAATACTAGAAAAAATCGAAAAAAAAGAATTAAGAGAAGAAATTTTACAAGAAATTGATAAAAGATTGGATTAAAAGAAAAGGATTCATTTAAAAGAAAAAGGTGAGATAAAATGAATAATATAAAAAAAGATTTTCCATTACTAGAAAATGAAAACATCACATATCTAGACAGTGGAGCAACAACACAAAAACCAATACAAGTTATAAAAGCAGTAGAAGAATTCTACCAAAAATACAATGCAAACCCACATAGGGGAGCATATTCATTAAGTGTAGAAGCAACTGAACAATACGAAAACACAAGAACAAAAATAGCAAAATTCATAAATGCAAAACACAGAGAAGAAATAATATTCTCAAAAAATGCAACAGAAAGCTTAAATTTAATTGCATATTCATATGGATTGGACAACCTTAAAAAAGATGATGAAGTAATAATTTCAATAATGGAACATCATTCAAACTTAGTTCCTTGGCAAAAAATGACAAAGCAAACAGGTAGCAAATTAAACTACATGTATATCAACGAAAATTATGAAATTACAGACGAAGAAATAGAAAGTAAAATTACTGACAAAACAAAAATAGTAGGAATCACACATGTTTCAAATGTTTTAGGAACAATAAACAATGTGAAAAAAATAATTAAATATGCACATAAAAAAGGTGCAGTGGTAATAGTTGATGCATCACAAAGCATACCACATATGAAAATTGATGTTCAAGATTTAGATGCAGACTTTCTAGTATTTTCAGGACATAAAATGCTTGCACCACTTGGAATAGGTGTATTATATGGAAAAAGAGAAATACTAAACAAAATGACTCCATTTTTAATGGGTGGAGATATGATAGAATATGTTTACGAACAAGAAACAACATTTGCACCACTTCCAAATAAATTTGAAGCAGGTACACAAAATGTTGAAGGTGTAATTGGTTTAGGAGCAGCAATTGATTACATTGAAAATTTAGGATATGATAAAATACAAGAAATTGAACATGAAGTAATATCATATGCAAGACAAGAATTATCAAAACTAGATTATCTAACATTATACACAACACCAAATGAAGAAAAACATTCAAGTGTAATTTCATTCAACATTAATGGGGTTCATCCACATGATGTTGCAAGCATTTTGGATTCAGAAGGTGTATGTGTGCGTTCTGGAAATCATTGTGCTCAACCGCTTATGAGGTTCTTGGGTATTGATTCTACTTGTAGAGCAAGTTTCTACATTTACAATACAAAAGATGATGTAGATAAGTTGGTTAAGGCTCTTGATAAGGCTTATAACATTTTTAAAAATTATATAAAATAATTAAAATAAATATTGACTATTAAGTAAATATATATTATAATCTTCTTGGTTGGGAAGTTAACCTTCTTCAGGCATAAGTGCATAGACTAGTAAGTCTATGTTATATGCTTGCTAATCTATGCATTTATGTCTTTAATGACTTAAATGTAAATCTCGTAAGAAGGAGGTTAACAGCTATGGAGTTAATAAAGATTTTATTAATAATATTAGCGTTCTTTTTAGGACTATCATTTCTAGTACATATTTGCTCAAAAAAGAGATATGCATTAAAGTATTGTTCCAAAAAAAGAAAAATAGAGATCTATCCCACGGATAAATCTCACCCACGCATGAGATAAGAGCTTGCTCTTGTCTCTTTATATTATTATATTAACACTAATTTATAAAATTGTCAATAAATTTTCAAAAAGAAAGGTAAATTTCAATGGACGAGTTAACAGATGTTTATAATGAACTAATAATGGAACACAGTATGAATTCATACAACAAAAAGAAACTAGAAAATGCAGACTACTGTGAAGTAGGTCATAACCCAAATTGTGGAGATGAAATAACATTACAATTAAAATTAAATGGAAATAAAATAGAAGATATGGCATTTTCAGGACATGGATGTGCAATATCACAAGCATCAACATCAATAATGATAGATACATTAAAAGGCAAAACTGTTGAAGAAGCAAAAGAGATTATAAAAACATTTATAGAAATGATAAAAAGAGAGACAACTGATGAGGAAGAACTTAAAAAATTGGAAGATGCAATTGCTTTTAGAAATGTGTCTAATATGCCAGCAAGAGTTAAATGTGCACTTTTAGCTTGGCACACTATTGAAGATATGTTAAATAAAAATGATAACACAGGAACTGGAAATATAAATTGTTGTCATTAAAAATAAAACAAATAAA
>UMCH01104793.1_pt1 | contig 15534 bp, 10 predicted proteins | sample 1964201 | NCBI WGS metagenome assembly UMCH01 (sample SAMEA4835965, study PRJEB28245) | human gut metagenome | biome: gut microbiome; material: fecal sample | place: Denmark | collected 2008 | reverse complement strand
TTTTCTTCTGCATATGCTTGCATATTTCCATCTCGTCTTGCATCTGCCATTCTCTTTGCACATTCTTTTAATCTTCTTTCAAGATCTGATATTTTGTCTGCATTATCATTTACTGGTGCTTCTTGTTCTTTTTTAGGATTTTTTAATTTATCTATTTCTTCTACCAAATAAGTATATCTTGAATTTTCTTCTGCATATGCTTGGTCATTTCCCTCTTGTCTTGCAACTTTCATCCTATCTGCAGTTTCTTTTAAATCTTTTTCCATATCTGAAATTTGTTTTTCAGTAGAATCTTCTTCTGGCTCCTCTGGTTGTACTTCTGCATCTTCTGTTACAAGTTCTTTATGCTTAATATTTAATCTTTCATCTAAATGTTTTAACTTTCCATCAGCATTCTTCAAAAATCCATTAAATTTATCGACTCTATTTTCAATTTCTCTAATATCATTTTTCTTTATATATCCATTAGCCAAATGACTTTTCATTTCATCAACTAATTCTTGAATAGCTCTTTCTAATTCTTGTACTTTTTTTCGAACTTCTCTTAATTGATCATCATTTTGAGCACCTTTAATCTCTTCATCTAATTCTTTTAAATTCTTTTTAAATTCTGTTTCATAAGATTTATATTCTGCCATATTCTTATCTCCTTTTATTACTTCTTATATAAAATATACTTATCTATAATATAACATAATATAACAAGAAATAACATTACAGAATTATTATTTTTTTATTACAAAAATATTACATTATAGGTTACATAATTATTTTAACATTTTTTGTACAATTTTACAAATTAATAATTATTATATATATTATTAAAATTTCTTATGGAATTCAAACAAAAAAAACATTATTGAGTTTTTACTCAATAATGTTTTTCTATTATCTTGATTCCTCATCTTGTTTTTCAGATTCATTTTCTTGTACTTGACTTGTTTGTGCAGTTTCAGGACTTGAGCCTGTTTTCTCGTTATCATTGTACTCTAATTTTAATTCAAAATCTTCTTCTGGTGCACTTTCTTCTTTTTCTAAATCTTCTTTTACTTTTATGCTTTCTTTAAAATCATTCTTTTTTACATCTTCTTGTTTTTTCTCTTCTTTTTCTACTGGTAGTAAACTCTTTTGTTTAGATTTCTCAAACATTTCTCTTATTTTAAATCCTAATTTTGTTAATGGGCCTGCTTTTACTGTAACCCTATCTCTCATTTCATAAGCCATATCTTTCATTTCTTTAACTTCTTGAGCTGATAATTTACATCTTCCTAACATTCTATCAAATATTGATGTTTTAGTTAAATCTATGCCAATATCAATGTTATGTTCCCCTTTAAAATCATCACTATATCCAAATGCTGAATTTAATCTATCAATAATTGTAAAGACTTCTTTATTTTTCTCAGTATCTTTCTTTAATAATGCCTTAAAAATATTTAATTGCATATTTGAAAAATTCTCTAAATCATTTTTTATAAATTCTAATTCTAATTTCTTCTTTTCACTTAAATCTTTATACCATTTATTATTAGCTTCTACATCTTGAAGCACTCCATCTACTGTTAATCCTGCAGCACTTAGCTCTATTTTAATTTTTTCTTCTTTTTTCTCTTCTTTACCTTCTCCATTTTTTGAACTATCAGTTGTTGGTGTAGGTTCTTTAGAAGTTTTTGGAGCTTTTACTCCATAATTTTCTAATGCCATTCCATATTCTGGATCACCTGGCTCTAGTCCTTCTGATGCTAATTCATCTTTTTGTTCTTGTGTTAATTTTGAACTTAAATCTACCTCTTTTTTTGTTTCTTGTTCTTTTGGATTTTTTTCTAATTTTATTCCATAATTTTCTAATGCTGCATTATATTCTGGATCACCAGGTTCTATTCCATTTGCAATTAATTCGTCTTTTTGTTCTTGTGTCAATCTTGAATCATATTTATCTGATTTTTTATCATCTTTTTTCTCATCTTTTTGATGTTTGTCATTTTTATCTTTTTCTTTTTTCTTAATTCCAAAAATTTCTCTAATCTTAGATGTTTCTAAATCTTTAAACTTCAATCCCATAATTCTTTTTATCTTTTCAAGAATTTCATCATTCTTTTTTATTTGCTCTTCAATTCTTTCCTTAGTTTTTTCATGATCTTTATATTGCTCTAAATACATTTGAAGTTTTTTATTGTTCTTTTCTATTTTTTCTTTTTCTTTATTTAATCTTTCTTGTATTTCTTTATCAACATCAGAAGTATCTATTTCTTTTCCCTCTAACTTTTTCTCTATTTTTTCCTTTTCTTCTTTATGCTTTTTTTCTAATTCTGAAATAGCTTCCTTTTTTACACCATTTAATCTTGCTAATTCTGCAGATGTTGTAGAACTTGCCATTATTTCATATTGATGTTCAAGTTCTTGCAATTCTTGCTTGCTTATTCTTTCTTGTTTTTCAAGTTGCTTTTTCAAATATTTTTCTTCATTTTCATCTAATTTTTGTACTGTTTCTTCTTTGTTTTCTCTTTTTTCTAATAATTCTTCTAATTCTTCTTCAAAATCTTTTTCCATATAAACACTCCCTAAAAAAAATTGACATATACTTATATTATATATATCAATTAATGATATGTCAATAATTCAAATTTATTTTTCTAATCCATCATTTTTATCTAATGGTTTTATAATTGCATCAGCGGCAATATCTATGCTTCTCATACTTGTTTTACTATTTTCTTTTGCTTTTAATGCTTCTCTAAATTCTATTGTTTTTTTGTCAATTGTAGATTTTTCTTCTTCTACTTCTTCTGTTTTTTCTTTCTTGCTAAATACACTTTTTACTTTTTCTTTTATTTTTCCTATAAATTTATTTATTTTTTCTCCAATTTTCTTTATAAATCCTTTTACTTTTTTTATATATGATATATTTTTATCTTCTTCTTTTGATTCTTCTGAACTAATTGGTAAAGAGAAATTTTCTTCAATTCCTGCTTCTCTAAGTTTTTCGACTAAATATACATATCTAGAATTTTCTTGAGCTTCTCCTTCTATATTTCCATCATTTTTAAATTCTTTCATTCTTTTTGAACATTCTGATAATTGTTTCTTTAAATCATCTATATCCTCTACTTTTTCTACCTTTTTTGCACTTTCTTCTTTTTTTACATCTTCTTCATCAATTTCTTTATTTTCTGATAAATCATTTATTTTTTGTGTTAATTCTGCAAATCTAGAATTTTCTTGTGCTTCTCCTTCTATGTATCCCTCTTCTTTAAATATTTTTCTTCTTTCTGCACTTTCTTTTAATTCTTTTTCTAATTCTGCTATTTTAGCTTTTCTTTCAATTTCTCTTTTTTCTTCTTCTCTTAATTTTGATATTTCTTCTGTTATTTCTGCAAATCTAGAAGCTTCTTTTGCTTCTCCTTCTGTATAACCTTCTTCTTTAAATACTTTTCTTCTTTCTGCACTTTCTTTTAATTGTTTCTCTAATTCATTAATTTTATCTTCCATATATCTCATATCCTTTCAAAAAATAATACTTACATCTTTTATTATATCTTATTTATGTTAATTTGTCAAATTATGTAAAGCTTTTTGTTTTAATTTTCCATTAATAATTACAATGTGTATCATTAGTATTACTTATAAAAGATAAAAGATAAAAGATAAAAAAACAAGAACTACTCTTAGTAATTCTTGTTTTTTATATTCAAATATTATTATTCGATTATATCAGCAACAACACCTGAACCAACTGTTCTACCACCTTCACGAATAGCGAATCTTAATCCCTTTTCGATAGCGATAGGTGTAATTAATTCAATTGTCATTGATACGTTATCACCTGGCATAACCATTTCTGTTCCAGCAGGTAATTCAATAACACCTGTTACGTCTGTTGTTCTGAAATAGAATTGTGGTCTATATCCGTTGAAGAATGGTGTATGACGTCCACCTTCTTCTTTTGTTAGAACGTATACTTCTGATGTGAATTTTGTATGTGGATGTATTGTTCCTGGTTTACATAGTACTTGACCTCTTTCGATGTCTTTTCTATCAATACCTCTTAATAATGTTCCAATGTTATCTCCAGCTTCAGCTTGGTCTAATAATTTTCTGAACATTTCAACACCTGTTACAACTGTTTTCTTTCTTTCTTGTGATAATCCTATGATTTCAACTTCATCAGAAACTTTAACTTCTCCTCTTTCTACTCTACCTGTAGCAACTGTACCACGTCCTGTGATTGTGAATACGTCTTCAACTGGCATTAAGAATGGTTGGTCAATTGGTCTTTGTGGTGTTGGAATATAGCTATCAACTGCATCCATTAATTCTTTCATTGGAGCATAAACTGGATCGTTAGGATCTGTTGATGTGCTCTCTAATACTTTTAATGATGATCCTTTTACAACTGGAATTTCGTCTCCTGGGAAACCATATTCTGTTAATAGGTCTCTAACTTCCATTTCAACTAATTCTAATAATTCTGGATCGTCAACCATATCACATTTATTTAAGTAAACAACGATGTATTTTACACCTACTTGTCTAGCTAATAAGATGTGTTCTCTTGTTTGTGGCATTGGTCCATCAGCTGCAGAAACAACTAATATTGCACCATCCATTTGTGCAGCACCTGTGATCATGTTCTTTACATAGTCAGCATGTCCTGGGCAGTCAACGTGAGCATAGTGTCTTGTATCTGTTTCATATTCAACGTGAGCTGTATTAATTGTGATTCCTCTTGCTTTTTCTTCTGGTGCTCCATCGATTTGATCATAAGCTTCGAATTTAGCTTGACCTTTTAATGATAAATATTTTGTAATAGCAGCAGTTGTTGTTGTTTTTCCATGGTCTACGTGTCCGATAGTACCGATGTTAACGTGTGGCTTTGTTCTTTCAAATTTTGCTTTTGCCATTTTTTATTCCTCCTTATTTTTTTGAGATTTCTCTCTATATTTTAAATTTAATAACGTATTTTATTTTGCACTTGCATTTTATAACATTTCAGCCTAAAATGCAAGCATTTTTACAAAATTCACATATTTCTTTATTTTAGCGTATTAGTTTTCTTTCTTAGTTCTTGAAGCTACGATTGCTTCTAATACTGATTTTGGAACTTCTTCATAATGAGATGGTTCCATAGAGTATGTTCCTCTACCTTGTGTTTTTGAACGTAAGTCTGTAGCATAACCAAACATTTCTGATAATGGTATGAATGCTTTTATTTCTTGCATTCCATCATTTGCTTCCATTCCTTCCATTCTACCACGTCTTGAGTTTACATCTCCAATAACATCTCCCATGTATTCTTCTGGAACTGTTATTTCTACTTTCATTATTGGCTCTAATAGAACTGACTTAGCTTGTTTACATCCTTCTTTGAATGCCATTGATGCAGCTATTTTGAATGCCATTTCTGAAGAGTCAACTTCATGGTATGATCCATCTACTAATGATGCTTTGAAATCGATTACTGGATATCCAGCTAAAATTCCTGTTTCAGCAGCTTCTCTTAAACCTTGTTCAATTGGTTTAATATATTCTTTTGGAACTGCTCCACCAACAATTTTACTTTCGAATTCAACACCTTTACCTGGCTCTAATGGTTCCATTTCAAACCATACGTCTCCGTATTGTCCTTTACCACCAGATTGACGGATAAATTTACCTTGAACTTTAACTTTATTTCTTATTGTTTCTTTGTAAGCAACTTGTGGTTTACCTACATTACATTCTACTTTGAATTCTCTCTTTAATCTATCAACAATGATATCTAGGTGTAATTCACCCATACCAGCAATGATTGTTTGACCTGTTTCTTGATTTGTATAAGCTTTGAATGTTGGGTCTTCTTCAGCTAATTTTGCTAAAGCTATTCCCATTTTTTCTTGAGCTGCTTTATCTTTTGGCTCAATAGCTATATCAATAACTGGTTCTGGGAATTCCATTGATTCTAGAATTATTGGATGTTCAGGATCACATAATGTATTTCCAGTTGTAACATCTTTTAATCCAACTGCAGCAGCAATATCACCAGCATATACTTTTTCAATATCTTCTCTGTGATTTGAGTGCATTTGTAGAATTCTTCCAACTCTTTCTTTTTTGTCTTTGCTTGAATTTAAAACTGTAGATCCTGTTTCTAATGTTCCTGAATATACTCTAAAGAAACATAATTTTCCTACGAATGGATCTGTTGCAATTTTAAATGCTAATGCAGCAAATGGTTCTGAATCAGATGTTTTAGCTTCTGTTTCAACACCATCTAATGTTGTTCCTTTGATATGAGGTATATCTAATGGTGATGGCATATAGTCAACTATTGCATTTAATAATTCTTGTACACCTTTATTTTTATATGAAGAACCACATGTTACTGGAACGATTTGATTTGCTATTGTTCCTTTTCTTAATGCTTTTTTGATTTCTTCTTCAGATGGTTCTTTTCCATCTAAATAATTCATCATTAATTCTTCATCTTGTTCACATGCAGCTTCAATCATTGTAGTTCTCCATTTTTTAGCTTCTTCTAACATATCTTCTGGAATATCTGTTTCTTCAATTTCTTTTCCTAAATCATCTTTATGGATGAATGCTCTCATTTTAATTAAATCAACAATTCCTCTAAAGTGATCTTCTGCTCCGATTGGTAATTGAACTGGTACTGGATTTGCATGTAATCTATTTTTTAATTGGTCAACGCAAAGCATAAAGTTTGCTCCAACGATGTCCATTTTATTTACATATACCATTCTTGGAACTTGGTATTTATCAGCTTGTCTCCAAACTGTTTCTGTTTGTGGTTGAACTCCACCTTTTGCTGCTAATACTGTAACCGCACCATCAAGTACTCTTAGAGATCTTTGTACTTCTACTGTAAAGTCAACGTGACCTGGAGTATCAATTATATTGATTCTGTTATTTTTCCAGAAACATGTTGTTGCAGCAGATGTTATTGTTATACCTCTTTCTTGTTCTTGTTCCATCCAGTCCATTGTTGCAGCACCCTCGTGAACTTCTCCTATTTTATGTGTTTTCCCTGTATAGAATAATATTCTCTCTGTTGTTGTTGTTTTACCAGCATCAATATGAGCCATTATTCCTATATTTCTAGTTCTTTCTAGTGGGTATGCTCTTCCTGCCATGTAATTATTCCCTCCTTTTTTTCATTTTATGATTGAAATAATTGTTACACTTTTTTTCTCAATCTAAATTTTACCATTTATAATGTGCAAATGCTTTATTAGCTTCTGCCATTCTATGTGTATCTTCTTTCTTCTTAAATGCTCCACCGTTTCCGTTAACAGCGTCCATGATTTCACCAGCTAATTTCTCAGCCATTGTTTTTTCATGTCTTGTTCTAGCATATGTTACTAACCATCTTAAACCTAATGTTTGTCTTCTTTCAGGTCTAATTTCTAATGGTACTTGGTATGTTGCTCCACCAACTCTTCTTGCTTTTACTTCAAGAACTGGCATGATGTTTTCTAATGCTGCTTCAAATACTTCTAATGGATTTTTTCCTTCTTTTTCTTTTATTATATCAAAAGCATCATAAACTATTCCTTGAGCAACTGATTTTTTACCATCTAACATTATGTTGTTAATTAATTTTGTAACAACTTTGCTATTGTATATTGGATCTGGTAATACATCTCTTTTTGCTATAAATCCTCTTCTTGGCACTATTCTTCACTCCTTTTCTTTCTGAGATTTGCTCTCTTATTGATGATATCTATAAGATATCTAAGTTACTCTGAAAATCTATTGATTTTCCGTTTAGTGCTACATTATCTATTCTAAATTTAAGTACCTTAATTTAGTAAGATGTGCATGCACTATAAAATAAATCCTTTATCGATTTATTTTTTTGGGCGTTTTGCTCCATATTTTGAACGTCCTTGCATTCTGTCTTTTACACCTGCAGTATCTAATGTTCCTCTGATAATATGGTATCTAACACCTGGAAGGTCTTTTACTCTTCCTCCTCTGATTAGAACAACACTATGTTCTTGTAAGTTATGTCCTATTCCTGGGATATATGATGTTACTTCATAACCATTTGAAAGTCTAACTCTGGCAACTTTTCTTAAAGCTGAGTTTGGCTTCTTTGGTGTTACTGTTTTTACAACTGTACATACACCTCTTTTTTGTGGTGCTTTATTGTTTGTTAATGTTTTGTTTTTTGAATTCCATCCATGTTGTAAAGCTGGTGCTGTTGATTTTGCCTTTGTTGATTTTCTTCCTTTTCTTACTAATTGATTAATTGTTGGCACTTAAATTTCACCTCTTTCCCTAATTTTACTTAATTTTAAAAATTAAATTAACCGCAAACAAATTATTAAAAATAATTCGTATTGCGGTTAATATTTTATCATTTTTTTCCTATTATGTCAATGTTTTTTATATTAAATTTATTAATTATTCTTTATTTCCTTCTGGTAATATATTTGCACTACTTATATTAAATATTTTCTTCATAAAACATTTTATTTTTTCTGATAGTGTTACATTTCCAATTATATCTACTAATGCATTTTGTGTTGAATTTTTTACTATTTTTTGTAAAATTTTTATTTCTTTTTTACTTATTTTTGCTTCATTTATATATGATAAATTATATGTTATAGCTGGTAATATATCTGAATCGTAATCATCTATTGATGAAAATGACATTACATAGTTATATACTAAATTTTGAGAATCCATATCATATTGTACTGCATATCTATCTAAAATTTCACAAACAATTGGATCCATTTTCTTTATTGCTATATTTCTTAAGTTTCTATAGTTCTTTGCTGAATATTCTATTAACTCTCTTTTCCATGTTTCTCTTTCAAATTTTTCTTTTTCTAATATTTTTTCTTTAATAGGATATATTTTTATTGTTGTTTCATTACTTAATTCTGCTTTATATATTAATTCACCATTTTCTACTTTTACAACAATATTCTTTATCGTTGTTGGTTCTTCTGTATTTGTATTAACTAATTGATTTTCTTCAGTTTCTTCTAAAGTAATTATTTCTTTTTCTAAATTTTTAGTTATTTCATTTATATTATTATAATAATCTGTTAATGTTGGATCAACGGCAATTTCTTCAATAGGTTTTAGTTCTTCATTTATTAATTGAACTTGCTCATTTTCATTTGTATTTTCTATTTTTTGACTTTCTAGTATTTCATCTATTTGTTCATCTTGTTCTTGGCTTTCTTCTGTTTCTGTAGCTGAAAATAGATTAATTACATCAATAATTTGATTATGTTTTATTAATCTTTTTGCAAACATAATTCTAGCCATTTCTTGTCCAATCTCATTTATTGATTCTGTTAATTCATAAATTTCTTCTGGTTCTAAATTATCTCTATTTTCTTCTATTTGTTCACTAATAATTCTACTTTTTCTTACACTCTCAGCAATCAAATTATCTATTTCTACAAATGATTGTTCTCTTACATTTAATAGTTTAGAATTTATTTGATTTTGAAACCATTGACTTTGGTTTCCTAAATCTGATATTTGTTTTCCTAAGCAATTTACTTCAGACCAAACTTCTTCATCATTTTTTATTTTATTTTGTGCTTTTTTTGTATTTCTTTCTTTTGCTAATTCATTTCTTTTGTTTTCTATATCTTTTATTTGAGCACTTAAAATTGCTTTTTCATTAACAAATATATCTAATTCATTAATTAATTCTTCCATTATTTTTAACCTGTTATATTAAGTTGATTGCTTCTTAATATGTTCCTTTCTTTTGTTATTTCCGAATTTTATTCAGTTGTTATTCTATCATATCACTTTATTTCTTGCAAGAGTTTTTTGTCAATTTTTTTAATATTTTATCATTTTTTGTTTAATATATTTTTAAATTTTCAATCGCCCTATCTGCCAACATTCCATACTTTATTTTTTTGTCTTTTATTCTCTTTGGAAGTTCTGGAATAATTCCAAAATTTGCATTCATTGGTTGAAATTTGTCATTTGCTGTTGAAATATATTTTGCCAATGCTCCTATCATTGTTAAATTTGAAAATTCAATTCTGCTTTCATTTTTTATTTGTGCAACTGCATTTAATGCTGACACCATTCCTGATGAAATTGATTCAACATAACCTTCAACACCAGTAATTTGTCCTGCAAAATAAATATTTTTATTATCTTTGAAGTTATATGTGTTATCTAATAATTTCGTTGAATTTATATATGTATTTCTATGCATAACTCCATATTTTACAAATTCAGCATTTTGTAGTCCAGGAATCATTCCAAATATTCTTTTTTGTTCTCCATATTTTAAATTTGTTTGAAATCCAACTATATTATAAATTGTTCCTAATTCATTATCTTGTCTTAGTTGAATTACTGCATATGGTCTTTTTCCTGTTCTTGGGTCATCAAATCCAACTGGTTTTAATGGTCCATATCTTAATGTATCTTTTCCTCTTTTTGCCATTACTTCTACTGGCATACAACCTTCAAATATCTCTCTTTTTTCAAATTCATGTAATGTTATAACTTCAGCATTTATTAATTCTTCTACAAATTTTTCATATTCATCTTTATTCATTGGTAAATTTATATAACTTGCTTCTTGTTTGTGTAATCTTTCTTTCCAATCTTCTATTGTTTCATCTTTTCCTTTTTCTTGTTCATATCTATTACCAAAAAAAGCAATATTAAAATCAATGCTTTCTTTTGTAACAATTGGTGCAGCTGCATCATAAAAATGTAATTTATCTTCTCCTGTTATTTTAGAGATTTCTTTTGATAATCCTTCTGATGTTAATGGTCCTGTTGCAATTATTACAATTCCTTTTTCTGCAATTCTTTCTATTTCTGTTACTTCTTGATGAATTATTTCTATTAATGGATTTTTTTCTAATTCTTCTGTTACTTTTTGTGAAAACAATTCTCTATCTACTGCTAATGCTTGTCCTGCTGGTATTTGTGTTTCATCTGCTATTCTTATTAGCAATGAGTCTAGTTTTCTTAATTCTTCTTTTAACAAACCACATGCATTTGTATGTAAATTAGATTTGAACGAGTTACTACATACTATCTCAGCCAAATTTTTATTACTATGTGCTTCTGTAAATTTATCAGGCTTCATCTCATACAATTTTACCTTTATTCCTCTTTTTGCTATTTGATATGCAGCTTCACTTCCGGCTAATCCTCCACCTATTATTGTTATATAATCTACCATTTTATTTTCCTTCCTTATTTTAACAAAAAAACAATATTTATTTTCATAAATATTGTTTTTTTATAGTTATAACATATTTTTATTATTTTTTCAAATGATATTCATAATCTCCTTTACTATTCAGTGGAACAACTAATGATGGTATATTGTCACTTGAAAGATATTCTTTTTGTAACGTTAAACTTCTTCCATCAAGATAGTTTAAAATTACATAACAATCTCCATTTCTATTATAATTTCTTTTAATTTCATATTTACCTTCATCAATAAATTCTGAAGATGATATAGGTGAAATAAAATCTTTAAATGTTCCATCTTCTTTTAATTCTAAATAACTTATTCCTCCATATCCAGATCCAAAAACTTCTCTTGGTTCTAATACTTTTGCTGTTTTACTATCTATCATTTCATAAGTATTCCATTTTCCAATTATGTCAGAATTGTCACTTAAATCATTTGAATTATTACTGCTTGTTCTTTTTGATAAATATAAGATATAATTATTTTCTATTTCCATCAATACTTTATTTCCATTTTTTTTCAGAAATGTTAATTCACCTTTTCTTCCATCATCATATTTTAATTCTATCATTGTATCATTTTTTATTGTATACTTTCCTTCATCTATAAATTCTGAAGAAACTCCACCTGTAAGATTATTCGTAAATCTTTCGTTTTCTGAAAAAGTAAAATATCCATTTGTTCCTAAAGAACCAAATATTTCCATTGAACTAATTTCATTTCCACTTTTATCTGTTGCATTTTTGAGTTCCCAATCACCAATTAACATTTCATCTGTTATTTTACTTGTCTCTTCATTTAATACATTTGAATTTTCTTCAGTAATATTTTGTTCTTCACTTTTAATATGATTTGGACTAGAATTTGAAATTGCTAATGGATTAATTTCGCATTCAGTTTCTCCAGTTATTTTTCCATCTTTATATTTATATGAGTTTACTCCTATATTTTCCCAGTAATTTAAGTCTACAAGAACTTCCATAATTCCATCATCATCTATATCTATGTATTCAACATCATCTAAACTACAAAAAAATTCAGATGTTATTTTTCCATCAACTTCTCTATATTGATCTTTTGCTTTTATTAGTGTAGCAATTTTTTTAAATTTATTATCATATAATGATATATCTGAATAATTTGTATATGTATCTGTATCATAATCTTCTGGTGAAGCATATGAATTAGAAGCAACAATATATTCTTTTTTTCCATCTCCATCTAAATCTACAGATTGTATTTCAACTTTATTACAATCAGCTAATTCATATAATTCTTTTGGCAACCCTTCAATTGTAGTATATCTTCTAGGAATTGCATCATATTCTACAGATATTGCAATCTTTTTTACATTTTCTACTGCAGATATTCCTTCGTAAGTTTCTACTAAATTCCCCTTACTTTTTTCTAATTTTTCACCATTTTCATAATTAAAATATTCTATTTCATATTTTTTCTTATTTGCTTCATTATATGTTATATCATTTAAATTCTTTCCATCTGAAAAATCTAAACCTTTATATAATATGATTTTTTCTTTTGATTCTTCTTTTATTGCAGTATTATTTTTATCTGCACCATTATTTTCATTTGAGCTATTTTTTAATATACAAATTGCAAAAGCAATTCCTATTATTACTACAATTATAATTAATGCAATTACAACTTTAAAACTTACCTTAATTTTTTTATTTTCTTCCATATTTTCTCCTTTTATTCTTTTTTATAAAAATTTTACCTCATTATATTTTTATTATATATATAAATACATTTTTTTGCAATAAAATAGAAAAATTCTCTGCAAAAATGCAGAGAACTTTTAATTATTCAACATTAAATTTTAATTCATTATTTTTTATGTCAACATTAATAGTTTGCCCATCATGGACATCACCTTTTAAAATCATTTCAGAAATTTCATCTTCAACATATCTTTGAATAGCCCTTCTTAAAGGTCTTGCACCATATTTTAAATTAGTTCCTTTTTCTAATATAAAATCTTTTGCATTTTCTGAAACATTTAAAGAAATATTTTTGTCTGCTAAAGCTTTTACTGTATCTTTTAACATTAATTCCACAATTTGTAATAATTCAGGTTTTGTTAATGAATCAAATACTATAATTTCATCAATTCTATTTAAAAATTCAGGTCTAAAAACTTGTTTTAGATTTTCTTCTATTTTATTATTATCAACTGTTTTTTTATCAAAACCAATTGAATTTGTATTAACATTTGAACCTGCATTTGATGTCATAATTATAATTGTATTTTGGAAACTAACAACATTTCCTTGTGAATCTGTAAGTTTTCCGTCATCTAATACTTGTAATAAAATGTTAAATACATCAGGGTGTGCTTTTTCAATTTCATCAAATAATATAATAGAATATGGTTTTCTTTTTACTTTTTCAGTAAGTTGACCTGCATCATCATATCCAACATATCCTGGAGGTGCACCAATAAGTTTTGCTGTTGAGTGGCTTTCCATATATTCAGACATATCTACTCTTATTATTGAGTCTTCTGATCCAAACATTTCATATGCTAAGCTTTTTGCAAGTTCTGTTTTTCCAACACCTGTTGGTCCAACAAATATGAATGATGGTGGACGTTTCGTGCTTTGAAGTCCAGCACGATTTCTTCTTATTGCTCTAGAAACTGCAGATACTGCTTTATCTTGGCCAATAACTCTTTTATGAAGATTTGTTTCAAGATTTAATAGTTTTTGTGTCTCTGCTTCTGTAATTTTTTTAACTGGAATTTTAGTCCAATTTTCAATAACTTGTGCTATATCTTGAACTGTTAAAGATTTTAATTTTATTGTACTATTTAAATGGTCAATTTCTTCAATTAATCTACATTCTTTAGTTTTTAAATCTGCTGCTTTTTGATAATCTTCTGTTGAATCTGCTTGTGCAGCATCTTCTTTTTGTGCTTGAACATCAGCAAGTTCTTGTTTTAACATTTCAAGTTTAAACAATTCTTTATTTTCAAGATTAATTCTAGAACAAGCCTCATCTAAAATATCAATTGCTTTATCTGGCAAAAATCTATCATGAATGTATTTTTCAGACATTATAACTGCTTGTTTTATAACATCATTTGAAATTTTTACTTTGTGATATTCTTCATAATATTTCTTTATTCCTGTTAAAATTGAAATTGTATCATCGATATTAGGTTCTTCAACTAAAACTTGTTGGAATCTTCTTTCTAATGCAGTATCTTTCTCTATATATTTTCTATATTCTCTTAAAGTAGTAGTACCTATTAATTGAATTTCTCCATTTGCAAGTGATGGTTTTAAAATATTAGCAGCATTCATAGAATGTTCTCCATCTCCTGCTCCAATTATATTGTGAATTTCATCTATTACAAGAATAATATTCTTGAATTCTTTACATTCATCAATAATACCTTTCATACGGGCTTCAAATTGTCCTCTAAATTGAGTACCAGCTATAACAGATGTCATATCTAATAAATAAACTTCTTTATTTAAAAGTTTTGCTGGAACATTATTATTAGCAATTTTTATAGCCAAACCTTGAGCAATTGCTGTTTTACCAACACCTGGTTCACCAATCAAACAAGGATTATTTTTAGTACGTCTATTTAAGATTTGTATAACTCTTTGAATTTCCTTATCACGACCAATAACCATATCAAGTTCATTATTTTTAGCTTTTTGAGTTAGATTTGTTCCAAAAGTATCAAGATATTTTTTCTTTTTCTTAGCTTTCTTTGATTCAACTTTAACCTTTTGTCTACCACCATTAGTTTCTTCCTCATCTTTTTGTTTTTTAGGAACAAAATTAGCAAAGATAGATCCAATAGGAATTCCCATAGAAATACCCTCTGGAGCATTTTCATCATCAACATCTTCATCACCATCAGATTCAAAATTTTCAAAATCCATATTTTCAAGATTTTCCAATTTTAAATTAGAAGATAAATCCTTAAACAAAGACTCTAACTGTTTTGACATATTATTCATATCTATATTATTATTCGTTTGATTAGAAGTAGACTGATTTGTATTAGTCTCAGGAACATCTAATCCACGTTTTTTTGCACACTCTTTACATAAGCCTTCCATTGAAGAAACGCCATTTTCAATTTTGTTTATAAATACAACTGCAGTGCGTTTTTTACATTGTGAACATATCATATACTATAATTCCTCTTTTCTTTTATTAAAATATTATATATTCTACATTAAATTTTCCAAATAGTCAAGAGAAAATACATTATAGTACTAGACAAAAAAATAAAAATATGATATATTAAGAAAGTCTAAAAAAACAAAAAACAATAA
>UMCH01033460.1_pt1 | contig 15561 bp, 10 predicted proteins | sample 1964201 | NCBI WGS metagenome assembly UMCH01 (sample SAMEA4835965, study PRJEB28245) | human gut metagenome | biome: gut microbiome; material: fecal sample | place: Denmark | collected 2008 | reverse complement strand
TGGAGTTCAAGCTGGTGTGATAAAAGGTAAAATTAAGGATGCACAGACTGGAGAGGAGATTATAGGTGCATCGGTGATTGTGAAGGAAGACCCAGGAAAAGGAACGGTAACCGGATTGGACGGAAGTTTTAATCTGTCGGTGAACAGAGACAAATATACGCTGGTCTGTTCTTATGTGGGCTATAAAAAATATGAAGTTAGCGTAGCAGCAGATAAGAAAGAAATTGTAATTCCTTTGAAGAGTGACGACGTTGCTCTGGATGAAGTGGTGGTGGTAGCTTCTAATCCGGGAAGAACTGAAGCAGGTGCAAGAGGCATCGAACGTCAGGCAATGAACGTGGTGAATGTGATGAGTGCGAAGGCGATAGAACTTTCTCCGGATATTACGGTAGCCAACGTGATTCAGCGAATGTCAGGTGTAACAATTGAACGTAACAGTAGCGGTGAAGGACAGTATGCCATTCTTCGCGGTATGGATAAGCGTTACAACTATACATTGGTGAACGGAGTGAAAATTCCGAGTCCGGACAACAAGAACCGTTTTGTGCCGCTGGATATTTTCCCGTCAGAAATGTTGGACCGTTTGGAAGTAACCAAATCTTTGACCGCCAATATGGAAGGTGACGGAATCGGAGGAGCAGTCAATCTGATTATGAAGGATGCGCCTTCTGAACGTCAGTTTACGGCAAATCTGTCAACCGGTTACAATGCAATGTATTTTGACCGCGATTTTCAGTCGTTCAATCGTGGAGCGATTGTGAAAAAGTCTCCTTACGAGCAGATGGGGATGCCGGAAAGCTTTAAGGTGACTGATGAAAATTTTACGAAAGAAAATCTTCGCATGCAGTGGAAAAAACCTTTACCGGATGTAACAGCTAGTTTGTCTTATGGTGACCGTTTTTTTAATAATAAATTAGGATTGATTTTAGCTGGAAGCTATTTGAATACCTATCGTGGTAAAGAAAGTGAAATTTATTATCAGCCAGGACGTGAGGCAAATAACACAGAAACCCGAAATTACTCGGATCAACAGACACGTATTGGAGCACATGCTAAGTTTGATTACCATATAACTTCACGTCATAAACTGACTTGGTATAATGGATATATGGATATGCGTGAATCTGAAGTACGCGACCGTTTGGATAAGAAAGAAGGGTATGTTCGAATGAAATGGAATCGTCAGTATATTGTCAATTCTACATTGAAAGGTGAGCATGCTTTCTTGGACGATAAAGCTTTAAGTTTGACTTGGTCTGCTGTCTTGTCTAAAGCTTATAGTGAAACTCCGGATAATTCGGAAATTAAATTGTTGGATGGTGGTAATCGTGTAGCTGTAAATCAGGCTTTAATACGCCGATGGGAACATAATTCAGATCGCGATAAAGCGGGATATATTGATTTGTCATATAAATGGAAGTTACCCGTGTCTGAGATTGTCTTTTCAGCAGGTGGTATGTATCGTGACAAAAAAAGAGACAGTTTCTTTAATGAATATACATTTGAAACAGTAAACGGACAGCCTCAGTATAAAGGAGAAGACTGGAATAATTACGATGAGATAAATTTCTTGTATGAAAGCCGTAATATTAGTGGTGCGTTGAATTATGATGCAACAGAAAAGATTGCTGCAGGATATGGTATGGCAAAATATACTTTTGGTAAATGGGAATTGATTGCAGGTGTTCGTGTAGAACATACTGATCAAGGATACTTACTTAAATATCCAGTAGGAGATGTGAAGGCTGAGAGCGGTCAGAAATATACCGATGTATTGCCAAGTTTCCATGCCAAGTATGGTATTCATAAAAATGCAAACATGCGCTTTTCTTATGCTCGTGCGATAAACCGTCCTAGCTTTTTTGAAATCGTGCCTTATAAGATTTTAAATGAAGATTTTAGTGAAAAGGGTAACCCTGATTTGAAGCATACAGTAGCAGATAATTTAGATTTACGTTATGAATTTTTCCCGAAATCATCAGAGCAGTTTATGGTGGGAGTTTTCTATAAGTATTTGCAAGATCCGATAGAACAAGGGTTGGTAGCTCAAGGGCAAGACCTCTATTTTATTCCGATGAACTTTGGTGATGCTTCGAATTTAGGCGTTGAAATAGATGTGATGAAATATTTTAATTGGTTTGGTGTGAAAGCTAATTATACTTATACACATTCGAAGATTACTACAGATAAGCGTACAATGGAAGGTTCTGATGTGATAGTAGTTACTCAAACTCGTCCGCTTTACGGTCAGGCAGCTCATGTGGCTAATCTGTCTTTGTTATTCAAAAGCACAAAATTAGGATGGGAAGGACAAATTGCTGGAAGTTATACAGGAAAACGATTGAGTGAAGTTTCCAATTATCTGGATGATGATATTTGGGAGGATGGTTATATGCAATTGGATGCTTCTATTGAGAAAAGTTTTAAGAACGGCATTTCTATATATGCCAAGGCTTCAAATTTATTGGATACTCCTTTATTGCGATATACTCATAAAGGACCTCATACAGATGGAATAACTGGATTTGACCGGAAGAATGGCAATTTGATAGAACGTAAAGAATGGCATGGACAGTCATTCATGTTGGGAATAAGGTATAAACTTTAAAAAGAAACTAAAAACTATATTGACTAACAATTTTAATTTATTAAAAATGAAACTGAAGAATTATTTGTTGGCAAGTGCCGCATTGATGACATTGTCTTGTATGTCAATTTCTTGTACAGATGATACAGAACCTGTTATTCAAAAGCCTGTTGACCCGTCAGAACTTGGTGATTTTGCAAAAGAAGATGTGGTAACATGGGATGCGGGAAAAATTGTAGAATTAAAAGATCATTTTACTGTTCCAGAAGGTAAAACGCTGATAATAAAAGAAGGTGTAGAGGTTATTGCTACTCAAAAGGTTGGCGCAAACGAATTACCTATTGAATTTACGGTAAAAGGAAAGTTGTATTGTGAAGGTACTGCTGAGAAGCCTATATTGTTCTCTATTCCAGAAGAAGAAAGAACCAATTCAAATATCTTTAAAGGAAAATGGGGAGGTATCGTAGCTACTGAAACTTGTCCTGAAATGTTGATTGACCATACTATTATAGAATATGTGGGTGGAAAAGTAATAGAAGGTGCTCCTGCTGCTACTGCAGGTATTTATGATGCTGGTGATGATGCTTATCCACAGATTACTACTAATAATCCTGATGGCAATTATGTGATAACCAACTCAATCCTTCGCTATGGAGTGTCTGATGCTATTTATATGATGGGAGGTAACGCGATTATTGCAAATAATATATTTATTGCTAATGGTGAAACTGGTGAGGAAGCTGTAAATGTGAAATCAGGATGTAAGGTTGATGTTGCCGGAAATCTGATGTTCGCACCTAATACCAATGGTTTAAAACTTTCAAGTAAGTCACAGAGTGAGGTTCGTAAACAAGCCAAAATCCAAGCTTATAATAATACAATTGTAAATGCCGGATGGAGACGTGATAGTGATAAAGGTGGTGGTATCTATGTTGAAGAGAATGCGTGTGTACATGTATTTAATAATTTGATGGTAAACTGTAAGTTTAAAGCAACTACTCCATTATGGGAACATCCGGGACTTGATGGTGGCTATGATAGAAACAATTCTGTTATTGATTATAATTATTATGCTTCTGGTTCACAGAAAGTTGATGCTGGATTTGTATATGATGAAGGTATTGAGTATTCATGGGAAGGATATAATTATGATTATAAAACAAATGAGGAATATGGTGATGGTGAAGTGGAAACTTCTTGGTATGATACGGAAAAAGTAGATGTAAACTCTATCGTAGCTAAGGAAAATGATTCAAAAGACCCGAAATTTGTAAACTATCCAATAAATGAAATTGCTTTGACCGAGTATGTATATCAGGATGCATGGGACTTCCATGTACAGGCTGGTTCACCGGTACTGACTGGTGCTTACGATGGTAGTGATGCTACTATGCAACCTTATTTCGGTACATCAGGTTTGACAGTAAACGGAAAAACTTATACCTCTCCGAAAGTGGAAGCTCGCTTCGGAGCATACGGTACAAAATAATAAAATCCTTTTCTAGGTTTTGTTAAGGCAGTTGTGAAACTGCATTTTTCCTTAGACGAATAAGTCCGGACAGCTGTGTTTCGGACTTATTTTTTGAAAATCTTCTGCAAAGGAGTTTTCCTGATTTTATTCAGAATTGGGATTTACCTTTGCAACAATAAACAAATAATTGATAAAACTAAAAATGATTATGATTTCATTAAAAAGAATTTTCTGTACATGTTGTCTGCTTTTATCTGTATGGGCAGTTTTTGCACAAGGTCCTTCAGAATGGAAGGCATTGGAGAAACCCTTGAATTTTTATCTGGCAAATGATTTGGGCCGTAATGGATATTACGACCAGAAACCTATCGCCGAATTGATGGGGCAGATGGCAGAGAATGTAGATATTGAAGCTGTGGTAGCTGCCGGCGATGTGCATCACTTTGAAGGCGTCCGCAGTGTAAACGATCCGTTGTGGATGACCAACTACGAATTGGTGTACAGCCATCCGGAACTGATGATTCCATGGTATCCTATATTGGGTAATCATGAATATCGTGGTAATACGCAGGCGGTTTTGGACTACAGTCAGGTGAGTGCACGCTGGGAGATACCGGCCCGTTATTACACAAAGGTATTAGAGAACGATGATATTACGGTGCGCCTGGTAATGATTGACACAGCTCCTCTGTTGGATAAATACCGTAAGGATACGGAAAAGTATCCGGATGCATGCAAGCAAGATATGGACAAGCAGTTGGCATGGCTGGACTCTGTACTGACATCTGTCAAAGAAGACTGGGTGCTGGTTGTGGGTCACCATCCTATTTATGCGGATACAGACAAGAATGATTCGGAACGCCTGGATATGGAAAAACGGGTAGACAGTATTTTGCGCAAGCATAACAATGTAAATATGTATTTGTGCGGACATATCCATAACTTCCAGCATATACGCAAAGCAGGAAGCAAGATAGATTATGTAGTGAACACTTCCGCATCTTTGAGCCGCAAGGTGAAAGCAGTAGAAGGCACTGTGTTCTGTAGCGGAGAAACTGGTTTCTCTTTGATTTCTGCCGATAAGAAAGAATTGTGCCTGTATATGATTAATAAGGAAGGCAAAGTGTTGCATACAGTAAGACAGACCCGTTAATGTGGCTTTCTGTCTGTTTCCATTATTTTGCAAACTCGACTTTGCGTTATTGTTTTAAAATAGATAATCCTCTCCTCATTTTTAGGTATTTTTGAGGGAAAGAGTAGCAATTTGGCAAAAAAAGAGACATTCGTTGGAACGGTGTCTCTTTTTTTGCTATTTTTGCACAGTTTTTGGGGCATTTGTGCCGAATCGACTATGAGGGGCATGCAGATGCTCAGTTTATTGGACTATATGAGAATAGTCCGGCATCAAAAGAAATCATTATTAAAACATAAAGCATGATACACAAAGTATTAATCGCTAACCGTGGTGAAATTGCTGTGCGCGTGATGCGTTCTTGCCGTGAAATGGGTATCCGTACCGTAGCAGTTTTTTCCGAAGCCGACAGAACGGCTCGCCACGTACTTTATGCAGATGAGGCTTGCCTGATAGGTCCGGCAGCATCTCGCGAAAGTTATCTGAACATAGATAAAATTATCATGGCTGCAAAACGTCATGGAGTAGATGCTATTCATCCGGGATATGGCTTCTTGTCTGAAAATTCAGAATTTGCACGCCGTTGCCGTCAGGAAGGTATCATTTTTATTGGTCCGGATCCTGAAACGATGGATGCGATGGGTGACAAGATTTCTGCCCGTAAACACATGATTGCAGCTGGAGTGCCGGTCGTTCCGGGTACAGAACAGCCGTTGCAGAGTGTAGAAGAGGCTAAGGAAATTTGTAACAAAATCGGTTATCCGGTCATGCTGAAAGCTTCTATGGGAGGCGGTGGTAAAGGTATGCGTCTGATTCATAGCGAAGATGAAGTGGAAGAAGCATACAATACAGCCCGTTCTGAATCTATGTCTTCTTTTGGTGACGATACCGTTTATCTGGAGAAATTTGTGGAAGAACCGCATCATATCGAATTCCAGATTTTAGGAGATAATTTCGGAAATGCCGTACACTTGTTTGAACGCGAATGTTCTATCCAGCGTCGTAACCAGAAAATCGTAGAAGAAACTCCTTCTCCTTTCGTAACTCCTGAATTGCGTCAGAAAATGGGTGAGGCAGCTGTGGCTGCGGCTAAGGCTGTACACTATAAAGGAGCTGGTACGATTGAATTCCTGGTCGACAAGCACCGCAATTTCTACTTCCTGGAAATGAATACCCGTTTGCAGGTAGAACATCCTATTACAGAAGAAGTAGTGGGTGTCGACCTGGTAAAAGAGCAGCTTCGTGTAGCCAATAACGAGCCGTTGCACTTCAAGCAGGAAGATTTGAAACAGCGCGGACATGCCATCGAATGCCGTATCTGTGCAGAAGATTCTGAAAACAACTTTATGCCTTCACCGGGTGTTATCCGTCAGTTGATGGAGCCGAATGGTATCGGTGTGCGTATCGATAGCTATGTGTATGAAAGCTACGAAATTCCTATCTATTATGACCCGATGATTGGTAAGCTGATTGTATGGGCTACTACTCGTGAGTTTGCTATTGAACGTATGCGCCGCGTGTTGTACGAATACAAGATTACCGGTTTGAAGACCAATATCGGTTACCTGCGTCACATCATGAACGTGCCCGATTTTGTAGAAGGACATTACAACACATTGTTTATCCCGAAACATCAGGACATGCTGCGTGAGTGGGCCGGACAGAAAGAAGAGGAAACTGAAAATATCGCCATGATTGCGGCTTACATTGACTACCTGATGAACCTGGAAGAAAACAAGTCAGCATCAAGCGACAACCGTCCTATCAGCCGCTGGCGTGAGTTTGGCCTGAAAAAAGGTGTGCTGAGAATCTAAGTATTTTGAATTAAAGTAGAAGATTATGGAAATACATATAGGAGACAGAGTTGCGGATGTGACATTGGTCAGCAAAGAAGGTAATAAGGTACAGTTGACCATTGACGGAGTTCCATACGATGTAGACATCGTGATGGCCGAAAATGGTAGCTGCTCCATTCTGCACGAAGGAAAGTCGTACAATGCCGAACTGATTCGTAAGGAAGGTGGAAAAAGCTATACTGTAAATGCACATTATCAGTCATACAACATTGACATCATCGATTCACAGGCTAAATACCTGCGTATGCGTAAGGGGGGTGACGAGAAACAGCAGGATAAGATTGTTTCTCCGATGCCGGGTAAGGTAGTCAAGATTCCGGTGAAAGCAGGCGACCGTCTGCAGGCTGGCGACATCGTAGTAGTGATTGAAGCTATGAAGATGCAGAGCAACTACAAGGTAAACAGCGAATGCGTAGTGAAGGAAATCCTGGTAAACGAAGGAGATTCTGTCAACAGCAATCAGGTGATAATGACTTTGGATGTAATTAAAGAAGACGAACAATGACAACAGCAGAACAATATAAGAAATTTGAGGAGCTGGATAAGCTTGCTTCTCAGGGTGGTGGCGTAGAACGCGTGGAAAGACAGCACGCCAACGGTCACATGACAGCCCGCGAACGTATCGACATGTTGCTCGATAAGGGTACGTTCAATGAAATGGACAAGTTCGTAATCCATCACTGTACAGACTTCGGAATGGATAAGAATCACATTCCGGGTGACGGTATCGTATGTGGTTACGGTAAAATTGACGGACGTCTGGTGTACGTATATGCATACGACTTCACCGTATACGGCGGTACACTGAGTGCGACAGGTGCACAGAAGATTGTGAAAGTGCAGGAACTGGCATTGAAGAACGGTGCGCCGGTGATTGCCTTGAACGACTCAGGTGGTGCACGTATTCAGGAAGGTGTAGGCAGTATCTCAGGTTACGCTTCTATCTTCTACCAGAATACCATCGCTTCAGGTGTGATTCCGCAGATTTCGGCCATCTTAGGTCCTTGTGCAGGTGGTGCCTGCTACTCTCCGGCACTGACCGACTTCATCTTCATGGTGAAGGAAAAGAGCCACATGTTCATCACTGGTCCGGACGTAGTGAAGGCCGTGACACACGAAGAAGTGGACAAGGAAGAACTGGGTGGTGCTTATACCCACAGCAGCAAGAGCGGTGTAACTCACTTCCTTTGCGATACTGAAGAAGAAACTTTGATGAGCATCCGTGAACTGTTGAGCTTCCTTCCGTCTAACAACATGGAAGATGCGCCGATGATTCCTTGTACTGACGATATCCGCCGTGCAGAAGAGTCACTGATGACAGTCATTCCGGATGACCCGAACATGCCGTACGACATCAAGAACATTATCGAACCGGTAGTCGACAACCACTACTTTTTTGAAGTGATGCCTCATTTTGCCAAGAACATCGTGGTAGGATTTGCTCGCCTGGGCGGACGTTCTGTAGGTATCGTAGCCAACCAGCCTGCTTACTTGGCCGGTGTGCTCGACATCGATGCTTCTGACAAGGCTTCTCGCTTTATCCGTTTCTGCGACTGCTTCAATATTCCTATCGTTACTTTCGAAGACGTACCGGGCTTCTTGCCGGGATGCACACAGGAACACAACGGTATCATCCGTCACGGAGCGAAGATTGTGTATGCGTATGCAGAAGCTACAGTGCCTAAGATTACCGTAATTACCCGTAAGGCTTACGGTGGTGCTTACATCGTAATGAACAGTAAGCCGATTGGTGCCGATGTAAACTTCTCTTACCCGACTGCAGAAATCGCCGTAATGGGTGCCGACGGTGCCGTAAACATCCTGTACCGCAAGGCTACTCCGGAAGAAAAGGCGAAGGCAGTAGAAGAATACAAAGAAAAATTCTCTAATCCTTACCGTGCAGCCGAACAGGGTTACATCGATGAAATCATCCTTCCGAAGGATACTCGCTATAAACTGATTCAGGCATTGGAAATGACTCAGAACAAGAGCCAGAGCAATCCGCCGAAGAAACACGGTAACATGCCGCTGTAATCAGGTAGCAATTGTATAGATAATAAATAAGAAGAAGCGAAGAATTCCGCCGGTCATACGTGAGGAGTTCTTCGCTTTCTTGTATCGTGTTCACATTAGATTCTTTTTATATGAAGGAAGCATTTATAAAACTGCATCTTTCCATTCTTATTGCCGGAGGAACGGGGATTTTCGGAAAACTGATTTCCCTGAATGAAGGTTTGCTCGTGTGGTACCGTATGATGTTCGCCTCCGTAATGTTTTTCCTGCTGCTTTCGTTTCTGAAAAAGCTGCGGAAAGTGACCTTGGGCGATGTAACTAAGATTGGCTCTGTAGGATTGCTGTTGGCCTTGCACTGGATATTCTTCTATGGAAGTATCAAAGCCTCCAATGTATCCATCGGCGTGGTTTGTCTTTCACTGATGAGCATCTTTACCGCCATCTTTGAGCCCCTCATCAATCGTCACCGCATTTCCTTGCGGGAGATTCTGTTCAGCCTGGTAGCCGTGCTGGGCATTGTGCTGATATTCCATTTTGACACCCGCTACCGGGTGGGTATCTGCATGGGAGTCATTTCGTCGGCTTTAGCTTCTCTGTTTACCATTGTCAACAAGAAGGTAGCCGTGAACTACACCTCCAGCACCATGCTGCTTTACGAGATGCTGGGCGGTTTCTTAGGGCTCTCCTGCATCCTGCCAGCTTATTTGCATTACTTTCCGGTGCCCTCTATTTTGCCCGGCGTCCAGGATTTGATTTACCTGCTTTGCCTGGCTTCGGTGTGTACCGTGGGACTTTATATCCTCCAGATTCAGGTACTGAAAGTTATATCCGCCTTTACGGTCAACTTGAGCTATAACCTGGAGCCGATATACAGCATCATCGGCGCCATGCTGATATTTCAGGAAGCCAAAGACTTGAACTTCAGCTTCTACTTAGGACTGGGACTGATTGTCCTGTCGGTCGTACTCCAGACCTTCAATGTGTTGTCGCAGCACCATAAGTTTATTCCTTCATTGTATGTAAAATGGAAACGTTGAAGAACCGTATCGTGAAACTGCTGGATACCCTGAACGAGCGGGTGTACGGCAAAGAAGAAGTCATGGCCCTGGCGCTGCTTTCGGCTGTGGCAGGAGAGAGCATTTTCCTGTTAGGCCCTCCGGGAGTAGCCAAGAGTATGGTAGCCCGCCGGTTGAAACTGATGTTCCGTGGAGGAACAGCTTTCGAATACCTCATGTCGCGGTTCAGTACCCCCGATGAAATATTCGGTCCCGTATCCATCGCCCGGTTGAAAAACGAAGACACCTACGAACGAATGACAGAAGGCTATCTGCCCACCGCTACCGTCGTCTTCTTGGATGAAATCTGGAAAGCCGGTCCCGCCATACAGAATGCCCTTCTGACCGTCATCAATGAGAAAATCTTCCGCAACGGACAGTTCTCGGTACGGGTTCCCATGAAAGGACTGATTGCCGCATCGAACGAACTTCCGGCTTCAGGACAAGGACTGGAAGCACTGTACGACCGCTTCTTGGTGCGTAAGTTAGTGGGCGGCATTGAAGACCTGTCCGATTTCGACCGGATGATTTCCACTGCCGACGAAAGCGAACCGGAAATGGACGAGCATCTGGCTGTGAGCGACGAAGAATACCGCCAGTGGCAGGAACAGATGAAATCCGTCGGCCTGCACTATTCCGTGCTGGAAGTCATCCATTCCCTCAAGGACAAATTAGAAGATTATAACCGCCAGTTGGAAAATGCCGATTCACCTTCCTCTGTGGCACTCTACGTGTCCGATCGTCGCTGGAAGAAAATCGTCCGTCTGCTGCGGGCCGCTGCCTTTCTGCAAGGAAACACCGAGGTACGCCTGTCCGACTGCCTGCTGATGGTACACTGCCTGTGGAACGAGACCAGCCAGATAGACTGGGTACGCGATGCCGTACTGACGGCAGTAGGCGAGAGCGTGCGTGGCTACGTGCTGAACCTGTCGGGCATTGAAGCTGATTTGCAGGCTTTGAAGAAAGAACTCGACTCGGCAGGAGCCTTGCGCGAGCGGGCCGATGCCGGACTGCAGCTGGTCGATACATACTACTATCAGGTGGAACGCGTACGCCTGGCCGGACGGCTGCTCCTCTTTGCGTCCGACTACCAGCAGCTGGACGACACCGGCAAACAGTTCTATCTGCATAAAGACAAGTACAAGACCGATTGCTATGTACTGAAGAAATACGACCCCTCCATGCGCAACAAGGTATCCCCATCGAAAGTCTATACCCTGCGCCGTGGCCGTCGTTCAGTATTTATCAACGACTATGAATACCCCTTGCTGTGCACTCCTGACTGTGCGTCGCTGCCCGCCATGGAAGTACAGGCGCAGGAAGACATCCCCGCACGCTTCAGCCAGCTGGAACAACGGCTCAGCCATGCAGAAGCCCATTGCGGCGACTGGGTGAAAGAAGAAGCCGACTACTGCGCAAACCATTTGTTTGTCGGGAAAAGAGAGAAAGAAGCCATGAGCCGGATACTGGGCGAACCGTCGAAAGCCCTGTTCCGCTATCGGAACGAGTTGGAGGAAATGAAACATGCATACCGGAAAGAGAACGAGGAATATCCGTCTGAAAGACCTGAAGACAGCCTATTTGGAGCAACTTCGTGAGCGAAGCCGGGCGCGGATGGAAGAATACATTCAGGAGCGCACCGTGCTGGAAAGTGAACTGGAAGAATGTATCTGGGAATATTATCGCCAGACGGCCCCTTCCTTGCAGGAATTCTATTCCCGCTACACCCCCGAATGGGAAGTCTTCTACGAGCACGAAACCCTGCCGCCGACCGATTTCCTGATATTTCTGAAACGAATGGAAACAGCCTTCCGCAAACGCTACACCCTGGCCGAACTCGACGTATCCTATTACATCGGTCGCCTGTCCCGGCTTCCCGAGCGGTGCGAAGAACGGGCAGCCTTGCAGGAACTCTTCCTCGACAAGTGGCACTATCTGCTCACGGTCAAGGAATACGACTATCAGTATCAGCACCTCTTCCGTCTGTGTGAAGGATTTCAGATTTTGGATAAATCGTTCGGCCTGAAAACGGAAGGCGACATCCTGGGCTCGCGCGTGAAATGGCTGTTGCGGAACCATCCGGAACTCTACCATAAAGTACTCCCCTACGAAAAAGCCATGGAGCAGAACCGCCAGATACGCGAGCTGGTGCGCTGCCTGGGGAAGAACGTGGGCGGACGGAAAGAATGTTTCGATTCCTTGTCTGGACTTCAGGCCGACAGTCTGATTCGTCATGCCACCCAGAGCGATGTGGAAGGTGTGACCTTGGGCGATGACCTTAACAGTCTGTTGCCCGTGGAGTACTGTTACCTTACGGATGAGGTGCTACATCCCTTCTTCATGCAACGTTATGTAGAGAAACGTCTGCAGCAGTTTGATTCCTTTTCGCATGAAGACACTTCCAATCCCTCACCGGAAAAAAAGAAAGTCAGCTCACAGGGTCCTTATATCATTTGTGTAGATACCTCCGGCTCCATGAGAGAAGCGCGTGAACGGCTGGCCAAATCGGCCGTGCTGGCCATTGCCCGCCTGACGGAGGTTACCTCACGAAAGTGTTACGTCATCAACTTTTCAGAAGATATACAAACTTTGCTGATTCGTGACCTGAAAACCGATTTCCCGATGCTGGTGGACTTCCTGCAACGTCGTTTCGACGGAGGAACCGATGTGCGTCTGGCTTTTTCCGAAGCCCTGATGATGCTGCGCACCCACGGCTGGCATCGTTCTGACGTGGTGCTGATTTCCGATTTTGAGATGCCCCCTCCCGATGACGTGTTGCTGGCCGACATTCACCGTGCCCGTTTGCGGGGTACTTCCTTCTATGCGCTGGTGTTCGGTTCTCATCCGGAAACGGACTACCTTCATGAGTGCGAAAAGTACTGGGATATGTATTAGTTTGAAAAATCATCTTGCTTTTATTTTGTAAATATTGTTGAGTAAAAGATTTGAAATTCGGAATTCTGCTTTCTTTTTGAATAGCTGAATTTCGCATTTTTTCTTGTCGTAGATTTTGCTACCCCTCTCAGAAGCCTTCTGGAAGGGGTGATTTTTGTGTAAAAATGAAGGTTTGGGCGAATTTAGGTAATCAAACACGAGAAAATCTGTGTGAAAAGTGAGATTTCGGGCGAAAATGCCGAAGCGTTTGGAAGAAAACCCAAAAGAGCTTTTTGGAAAACTCTTTTACGTTTGGAGGAAAACGCAAGTGCGTTTGAACTTAAATGTACTTGCGTTTTTGGAAATGCGCTTTTGGGACTTCTGAGAGGGGATGGAGAGTGAAGACTTTTGAGGACTTTCGTTGCTGGAATGAGATAAATTATAGATAAAATAAAAGTTTCTTTTTGTTTTGTGTATGTATGGATTTTGTGTCTTTGTATTGTGTAATTGATTGTTCTGTGTGATAATGTTTGTATTTTGGTTGATTTTGTGTCCTTTGGAAATTATAAGTAGGCATCTTGCTGCAAAAAATGAGATAACGGGATTAGGGTTGCTAAATTACAGAGTTCTGATGTGGAAGAGTGTGATTTGACATTTTGTTAATGTATGGGATGATTAGATTCATGTGGGGCGATGAGCTTGGAATGGTGTAAGTTGTGTGGAGGTTTTCACAAAAATAACGGGGATAGAAAAGTCGTATGTAGCAACTAATATCATAACTGCAATTTGTAACATTTATTTTTATACACTCCTTTTTGCGAACAATCTGGGAAGTTTGGATGAAGATTATTTGCAGTGGGTATAAGGCCTATGCAAACGACACCGTCAAAATCCAATAAAGGCAGCGGTAAAAATTGATAAAGAAGTGCTTCATTTTATTACGGATTTGGTTGTGATATTTCAGTGAAGAAAGCCGAACCACGTTGGGATTCGGAGTTCTTTGTAAGTTTGAACCTAGATTTGGTATCACAGAATTTCGAATCAACATGTTTTTCGCCTACTGATCTTCTGTACATGAGGAGTTCTTACCCTCTTTATAGTAATGTCCTTGAATTTACTCAACAACTTGCTGAACAAATACAAAACTTGATATTTTAGTACTATGGAGACATCACATGTATTTGATTGATAAATGTTCTGACAACTCGACTGAGGCTTTATTCTAATGATGTTTTCTGTAGAAAAAAGAAGGACTTAAATAATTAGTTAGCGGATTAATAAAAACGAAGAAAAATAGTTTGATTTAAAAAAAAGTATGTATATTTGTAGATGTATCTAAGTTCCATAACTGATGATTTTTAATAAAAAGATTATTAGAAAGTTTAAACAATAAAAATAAGGAATAGAAAGGGGATTAATTCATTTTCTTATAAGCTATGGAAGGCATGATTTAAATGATAAGAAAAACATTAAATATTTATTATTATGGGTATAATCAATAATCTTCTTGACAATTTCAAGAATGCAGAATTTACTGTAGCGCCACAAAAAAAATTAAAATCGATTTCATCTGATTTTAAGAAATCTTTTGGATTAACATTGGTATTCTATAAAGGTATGAAAATAGCTGATGGAGAGCTAACATTAGCAGCTTTAAATAAGAAGACAACAAAAGATGTAAAGAGTTCAGCGGATGGAATGAAAATTAAAGCCAGTATGAAGGTCGGTGATGTTGAAGATCTTTTTGATAAGAACTTTGGCTTAAAAGTTCAAATTAAAGATGCTGGTGGCTCTAAATTCGTTCCTAACGATATAACCTTAGGAAAAGCAGCAAGAGGAGAATACTAAAATGCATAATCTGTTATTGACAGTAAAAAGCGATATTCTAAAGTTTTTTAATGATAATAGTGAGATTCTTTTCAATGAACGTGATTTACAGATGCATCTTACTATATGGTTAAAGAAATCAACCAATAACTATGATGATGTTGACATCGAATACTATATACCCTCAAAAGAACTTGTTGGGTATATATGGGATAGTGAATTACGATTGGACATAGTTGTAAGGAAAGACAATGAGTATCTACCTATCGAAATCAAATATAAGACAAAAAAAGTTGAGCGTGAGATAGAACGTTTTGGCGAAAAGCTAAATCATAAAATAACTGTAATAAAAGATCAAAGTGCACAAGATATAGGTAAATATGGTTTCTGGAAAGATATAAAAAGATTAGAACTGATTTGTGAAAGATTTAAGAATGTGAAAAATGCAATTTCTATTTTTTTAACAAACGATCAGTCTTACACAAAAGAAAGTTCTTTAACTTCAAGTTGTTACCAATTTAATATGAATGAAGGATTACATAGCACAACAAAACATTGGCTTAATGAAAAAACAACATGTGCTAGGAAATTCGAAGGTTTTAATCTTAAAAAGGAATATTACATTAAATGGTATAACAAAACGGTTAAAGATATAAAGTTCTATTATTGTATAGTGGAAATCTAAATTTTATATCTATTAAATTAGGCAATAGTTCGTTAAAAATTAGCCCATCCTAAGCGGCTCT
>UMCH01046462.1_pt1 | contig 15582 bp, 17 predicted proteins | sample 1964201 | NCBI WGS metagenome assembly UMCH01 (sample SAMEA4835965, study PRJEB28245) | human gut metagenome | biome: gut microbiome; material: fecal sample | place: Denmark | collected 2008 | reverse complement strand
AAAAATAAATTATAAAAAAGAGATTAATTAATTTTGAAATAAAATCACCGCCTAGCAAAAAAATAATATAATAATTTTTTTCATTTGTCTATATTTTTTTGAAAAAAATCTTATAATTTTATGACAGAATACTACAAATTTTTTATACGAATATTTTATAAATAAAGCGTGAAAAAATTATGTAAATTATAAACATATACTTGATTTTTATATAAAAATGTAGTAGAATAAATAAGTTGAAAAAAGATATAATAATATAGAAAGGAAAATAAAAATGAAATTTAATAAAGATACAAAAATTGGTGAAATTTTAGAGATTGCACCAGAAAAAGCAGATATATTAATTGAAATTGGAATGCATTGTTTAGGATGTCCTGCATCACAAATGGAAACATTGGAAGAAGCTTGTGAAGTACATGGAATTGATGTTGAAGAAGTTGTAAAGAAATTGAATGAAGAAGAGTAAAGTTGATAACTTTTTGACATGATACAACAAAAAATAAAAAAATTTTAAAAATTTTAAAAAAATGTATTGACAAATTAATCTGATTGTAGTATTATAATTAAGCAATGTTCAATACATTGTTTACGGGCTATTAGCTCAGGTGGTAGAGCACTTGACTTTTAATCAAGTTGTCCCGCGTTCGAGTCGCGGATAGCTCACCAAAGATTAAAAAGAATTCTAATGTGAAATATAATTAGAATTCTCTCATTTATATGGCCCCGTGGTCAAGCGGTTAAGACACCGCCCTTTCACGGCGGAGTCATGGGTTCGATTCCCGTCGGGGTCACCATTGCCACTTTAGCTCAGCTGGCCAGAGCACCGCACTTGTAATGCGGGGGTCCCCAGTTCGAATCTGGGAAGTGGCTCCAAATTGTCAGTAGTTTTGCTATAAGCTTAATTATTGGCTTTTTTTTATTTTATATAATAATATAAAAAAGAAAGGTATAAAAAATGAATAAAGTTGTATTAATAACAGGGGCATCAAGAGGAATTGGAAGAGACATAGCTGAAAAACTTGCTCAAAAAGGATATCAAGTAATAGCAAATTATAATAGGTCAGAAGAAAAAGCCAAAGAATTAAAAAGTAAATATGCAAATATAGATATTTATAAAGCTGATGTTTCAAAAAGAGAAGAAGTACATAATATGATTAAATCTATATTAGAGAAATATAAAAAAATAGATGTATTAATTAATAATGCAGGAATTTCACTAACAGGCTTATTTACAGACGTTACAGATGAAGAATGGAATAAAATAATTAATAATGATCTATATTCTGTTTTTTGTACTACACAAGAAGTATTAACAAATATGATTATGAGAAAAGAAGGATGTATTATAAATATATCATCAATATGGGGAATTGTAGGGAGTTCATGCGAATCTATTTATTCTGTTGCAAAAGCTGGAGTAGATGGAATGACAAAATCATTAGCAAAAGAATTAGGACCATCAAATATTAGAGTTAATTCTATTGCACCTGGAATTATTGATACAGAAATGAATAATTGTTATTCTGCAGAAGAAATAGAAGCAATAAAAGAAGAAATTCCTCTTGAGAGAATAGGAAAAAAAAGTGATATTTCAAAATGTATAGAATGGTTAATTGAAGATGAATATACAACTGGACAAATAATTTCTATAAATGGAGGATGGGTAATTAGATAAAAAGTACTGAAATAATATTCAGTACTTTTTATCCATTTGCAGTTGAATTCTTTTTATAATTTCCAGATATTATTCTAGGAAGGTATGTAATTATTTTATAAACTGCTAATCTTATTTTTTTACTCCAAATATATGATTTTCTAAGTTTTCGAGCAGAACCTAAAGAAACTGGTTCATCTTCTAAAGGAATTAATTCAACAGGTTGTTTTTCGATAACAAAAATATAATTTTTTCCGTTATTATTATCCCATTCATTTTTTTCGTTACAAAAACAAAAATTAAAAGTTTCAACTTCACCAATTTCAATTTCAATTTGGTAACCTAATTCTGTTTTTACCATTTGAGTTGAAGTTAAATTGTCCCAATTGTTTCCAAAACCATAATGAATAGAAACCTTTTCAGAATTGTCCTGAAAAAATTTACCTGTATATGATATTTTTATTTTACTATTTTCAACTAATTTATCAGTATTAAAGAATATATTTTTTACTAATTCCATTTTGAAAACTCCTTATCTTTTGATAGAACATATTATAATATTTTATTTTACAATATGCAAGTCTTTTTGTCAAAAAATTCATAAAACTATAAGTTATAGATTTATTAAAATAGATTGTAAAAAAGTTAAATATATGTTATTATTAATGAGAATGAAAAGGAGTTGTATATGATTGATTTAAAAGAAAAAACAGATGATATAAAAGAACTAGAAATACCAGAGATAAAAAATGAAAACAATGAAGAAAACATTGATAATCAGCAGATTGTTGTTACTGAGAAAAAGAGTAAAAAGTGGATTATAATATCAAGTTTAATAATAGTAATTATTTTATTAATTTTTTCGACAATATTTGCATTAATAAATATTGGGAACAAAAAAATTATAAAAGGAATATTAATTGAAAATATAGATGTTTCTAATTTGACAATAGAAGAGGCAAATAGTTTATTAAATGAGATTACAGATAAAGAAAAAGAAAATGAAATAATTTTTAAATATAAAGAAGTTGAAACTCCAATTACTTATGAAGCTTTAGAAGTAGAATTTGATATAAAAGAAAAAGTAGAAAAAGCATATCAGGTAGGAAGAGGAAGTAATATAATAAAAAATAATTTTGAAATCCTTTCTACATGGATTAATGGTAATAAATATGAATTAGAAGCAAGTTTTGATGAAAATGTAATAAAACAAGTTTGTGAAAATATAAATAATACTTCAGAAGATGCAATAGTAGAACCAAGTTATTATATTGAAAACGATAAATTAATTATTACACCAGGAAAAAAAGGAATTGATGTTAATGAATCTGAAGTGAAAAACATGGTAACAAATATTTTAAATATTAATTCTGAAAAAAGTACAATTTTAGAGGTTCCAGTTTCTTATAAAGAACCACAGGCAATTGATTTGGAAAAGATACATAATGAAATATATAAAAAGGCACAAGATGCATATTATACAAATAATCCATTTACAATATATCCAGAAGTAAAAGGAATTGATTTTGATATAGAAAGTGCAAAATCAATAATAGAAGAAGAAAAAGAAGAATATGAAATTCCACTTATAATAACACAACCAGATAAAACAGTAAATGATATAGGAACAGAAGCGTTTCCAGATTTATTAGGAACATGTTCAACGAAATATAATGCCGGAAATACAGGAAGAACAACTAACTTGAAATTGGCAGCTGGAAAAATAAATGGTAAAGTATTATTAGTTGGAGAAGAATTTTCGTATAATAAAACAGTTGGAGAAAGGACAATTGCAGCTGGTTATAAAATGGCAGCGACTTATTCAGGTGGAAAGGTTGTAGATGGTCTTGGTGGGGGTATATGTCAAATATCTTCAACTTTATATGATGCTGTTGTGTTTGCAGATTTAGATGTAACTGTGAGAAGAAATCATCAATTTATTACTTCATATTTGCCAGGAGGTAAAGATGCTACAGTTGTATGGGGATCACAAGATTTTAAATTTAAGAATTCAAGAAAATACCCTATAAGAATTACGACCACAGTTAGTGGAGGAGTTGCTACAATACAAATATGGGGGCACAGGGAAGAGACAGAATATGATATTTCTATAGAAACAAAGAAAACTGCTACAATTGCATATACAACACAATATATTAATGATTCAAGTTTACCAGCAGGAACTCAAAAAGTTGTTCAAAATGGTAATAATGGCAGTAAATATGAAGCCTATAAAGTTAAAAGATTAAATGGAGAGGTTGTTTCAAGAACACTTCTTTCTAAAGATACATATAATGCAATGCAAAAAATTGTTAGAGTAGGAACAGGAAATTAAATAGTATTAAATGTCTAATAGAAAAACGATTTGATTAAAATATAAATTCATATATTGACAAAAGTTTTAAATAGTATTATAATAAGTTTGTTATATTGATATAACAAACTTATTTATTTGCACCATTAGCTCAGCTGGTAGAGCAGCTGACTCTTAATCAGAAGGTCCGCGGTTCGATCCCGCGATGGTGCACCATATTTTTTTGATGTTTTACTATTTTTGATTAGTAAGAAACATTTTATAAAGAAAAAGCACTTCTTTGAAGTGCTTTTATTTTGGCATTTTTAGAGATTTGATACCACTTGGATATAATCTTGAAACAAAAACATTAACAGAATTTAAAGAAATATTAGATGAGGACTTTTTTTACGTTGTATTCATTGAAAAAAATTGCATAATTAGCGTATGAAAAAATTATTTTATGGCTTACTCTTATTTATAGGGTAAGTCTTTTTTATTAAAAAAGAGTTATTATTTTATAATAACTCTTTAAATAGTGTTATTTTGTATAAAATGAAAGAAATGGGAAAGCTTCAGTGTATTCTGTTTCAGTTGATAATGTATTAGTAAAATAATAACGAACTAATCCATTTGAATGAATATTTCCTTTTTCAATGTATTTAAATACAGATTTTTTTATAGTAGTATTGCTTAATAAACGTCTATTAATAAAATAGAAATTATCTTTATATATTATATCAAAAATTTCTACGAAATTATTTGTTTTTTGATAAATTCTAATAAAATTATTTTCAGAATTTGAATGTTCTAAAAATTCATCCAAATATGATGGATTAGGGGATATAATAATATTATTAGATATTACAAAACAATTATCTTCAATAGCTTTTTCTATACTATAATCTGTTGAAATATCAGCCAATTGTGTAATGTTAGAATTGTTAATTATATTAGTATAATTAATTTTTATATTTATAGTATCCCTTAATTGAGAGTTGTCAACAATTGCATACCAAGTGTTATTAGATTTTGTATAATCTATTGGGTTGTTTTGCGCAAAATTTATATAAGTAACGTTGTCATCAGCATATATAGAATCAATATAGATATCCCTATTATATAAATCATATGCAGATGAAGAGGTAATTATAATTAGAAAGTTGTTATTAAATGTGTCTTGAGTAATTTCAGGAAGTTCATTTATTCTATTTTTATACACAAGATAATCTTCCGTATTAGTTATTATCTTATAATATAGTGTTAAATTTTCAGTGCTAAAAGATACCATATCAGTTTGAGTTAAATCCCAATCGGAATCAATTATACCAGTATTATTATCTCGAAGAGAACTTGATTTTATTTCATTTTTTTCTTTTATATACTCATTATAAATTGCGTTACCTGCGAACGCAATACAAGTTGTTCCAAGTAAAGTTAAAATAATAGTTATTAAAGATTGGAAGATTTTTTCCTTCCAAATGTGTTTACCATCTTTTGTGTTTAATATTATTTTTTTGTAATTTTCTTTTTTATTTAATTTGTACTGTTTTTTTAAATAATTTTTTAAATCATTATTGTTCAATAAATCCACCTCCATTAAAGTGTTTTTTTAAATCTTTAAGCGTTCTATAAAAAGAACTTTTTAAAGTTGCCTCATTTATATTTAATTCTGTTGAAATTTCTTTAAATGTCATACCTAAATAAAAATATAGATAGAATATTTTTGCTAGATCTTGATTATAGTTTTTTATGTAAGAAAAAATCTTATTAATATTATATTTGTTTATAAATTCATTTTCTAAATCTATACCGAGAATCTATATCAAGTGTATAACTTACATCATTTTCCTCTTGAAAAATTGAAATTGTTTTGGAAGTATTCTCTATAGAATTAAAATGCTTAGAAATATTATTTTTGGCAATAGTATAAATATAAGATTCATAGTTCTCAATAGTTTTATTGTTAAGTAAAACTTTATAAAAAGCTAAATAGGTTTCTTGAAGGATGTCATCTACATCATTAATGTTATTACATCTACAAGCTATATATTTTATTAACTTATTATAAGTAGAGTCATATATTTTCTTGAAAATTTTTTGAGTATTCATATTTTCTCCTTTCTGCATATTAAGATAGAAAAATATAATAAATAGTTTCAAAATTATTAATAATTATATATAAAATTTGAAATTATGGCTATAATTTTTGTAGAATTGTATAAATTATATCCTTGGCTTTTGGCTTTTTATTTGAATAATAACCTAAATATGAAAAAAGTTTATCTTCTTCTATTTCATAATACATTATAGAAATTGATTGAAAAATACTTGTTTTTATTGAGGTACATGTTTTTTGATATTTTTGAGCAAGTATAGGGTAAATATTTTGTGATAAGTTAATAATGAGAGTCCTATTTATTAGGACTCTCATTTTATATTGTTGATAAAATAGTCTAATTATAATAGGCAATTATATGAAATTTGATTAAAAATAATGCAAATTTATGAAAAATATGATAAAATCAATAAAAAATTTTAGGAAGTGAGACAAATGACAGAAAAAGAATTAAAACAATTTACAAATGAATTAATTAAAAGTAAAGAAATAGAAAATACCAGATATATAAGGTACTCATATTATGAGTTAAAAGTAAAAGATAATCTAACAGAAAAAGAGATTGATTATGTATTAAAAAGTAGTAGAGATTATTTTGAGAATAAAGGGTATAAAGTTTATTTTACAAATGCAGAATTTGAATTTCAGAATGTAAAAAGAAAAGTAGAAATTAATGAATATATGATAGCATTTAAGGAATAAAAGAAATTACATATTTATAAATAAGAAATAAGGAGAAGTAATATAAGTGAGAGTTATTACATTTCCTTATTTTTTAATGTAAGCCGATATACCTTAGTTATTATAAACTAGTTATGTAGCTTGAAAAAATAATTAATATTATGATAAAATAAAAATGTAACTTTTTTAGTTTTTGTTTCTCTAATATATGTGAGAAATTAATATTAAGTTTGAGATAGGAGAAAAAATATGAAAAAGAAAGTAAAGATTTTAATTATAATAATTACTATATTAGTTATTGCACTAGTTCGGATATAGAATTTTTAAGGAAAAGAAAAATATTAAAAAGTATGGAGATTGGATAACGGATAGTGATTACTTATATGATATTGCAATAGATTATTTAAAAGAAAGAATGTATCAGAATTCTAAAGATAGAGATAAAGAAGATTTTCAGGTATTTTATAATTATGAAAAATTTGGAATAAAAGAAAAAAATGATGAAAAATATGTATATATGTTTATATCAGAAGAATCATATTATGTAAAACATAATTTGCTTCGAAGTAGTGAGGGAAGTGCAATGCCATACAAATTTACTTTTAAAGATGATAAGATTATAAATTGCGAAATACCTCAAGATGGAGAACAATATCGAAAATCAATAAAAGATATGTTTCCAGATGATATTGAGAATAAAATTTTAAAGTTTGGAAAGGAAAAACTTAAGGTTAAGTATGATTTAGAAGAACATTATTCATATTTACCATCTGTAGCTGTTACGCATGTAGATTACAATGAAGAAAAGATGATTATTATTTTAGGAAGTTATAATGAATCCAAAAATATAATAGAAGGAAAATGTATAAATGACTATGGGGAAGTATATGAATATGAAATCCCAAATGATAACGATGAAGGTGAAAAAATAATAGATGAGATCAGCAATGATATAGTAGTAAAATATATAACAAATCAAATTGCAACAATTTCAACAGAAGATTTAAATGAACTTACTAGAAATTTAAGTAATATAAAAGAGAATTATAAAGAGAATAATGATAATACATACAAAGAAATATTTTTTATAAAAGCAAGAAAAAAAATAGATAATGTTTTAAGTTATAATAGTACTGGATTTATAGATTTAAGTACTTATAAAGTTGAAAATATTTCTGAATCAAGCAAGAATATTCTTAATATACTGGCTAAATATGGATATTCATATAATTAGTAATTCCTGTGAGGAGGAGAAAATGCATGACATAGAAGATATATGTAACAAATATTACAATATAGTATTTAAATATCTAATTGATTTAACACATAATGTTAATTTATCTGAAGAGTTGACTCAAGAAACATTTTGTATAGCAATTAAAGAAATTAATAAATTCAAAGGAGAATGTGCAGTAAGTACATGGCTATGCGTAATTGCTAAACATTTATATTATAGAAAATATAAAGAAATAAAAAAATTTAAGTTAGAAGAATTAAATGAAAATGAAGTACAAGAGCTATCGATAGATGAAAGATTTTTAGAAAAAGAGGAAAGAATAGAATTATATAGACAATTACAGAATCTTGATGAAAAAACAAGAGATTTGATGTATTTAAGGCTTCTTGGATTTTCGTTTAAAGAAATATCAGAAATTATAGGGAAAAATGAAACTTGGTGTAAGGTTGTTTATCATAGAGGAAAAAATAAATTAGAAGATTTTTTGAAAGGAGGAAATACTAATGGAGCAAAAAGAAAAGTGTAATTTAATAGAAGATTTGTTGCCTTTATACATAGAAGAATTAGTTAGTGAAAAAACCAAAAATGAAATTAAACATCATTTAGAAAACTGTGATAAATGTTTAGAGAGTTTTAATAGAATAAAAAATGAAAAGAATATATTTGATAATGATGAAACTAGTGAGTTTGACGAAAAAAGTGTTGAAAGAGAAATTAGATGTATAAAAAACATAAAACGAAGAATATTTTTGAAAACAATAATTATAATTATAATTTGTATTTGTATAACAGTTACAATTTTACATATATTTAATACATATAGATTAGTACGAGATGAAGACGGAAGATATATTTTGTATAATTTTAATACAGGAAATATAAAAAAAGGTGATGATAGTACTAATGTATATGCAAAATATATAAACAATAATAATGGAAGAGATATCGAATATGATATTATTTTTACTTTTGACAAAAATAATATATGTATTAATGCGAGATGTATAATTAAAGGTTATAATGAAACAGAAATGGAAAATTTTCGAAAAAGTTGGGAAGGTTCTATTGTAATTTCAAATATCAAGATAGAAAATAAAAAACTATATATGAATGATAATACATACATCGGTAGAGATAAAGATAAAATATTAAAGAATTTGAAAAATGATTATAATGCAGAAATAATTGAAATATAAAATGCAAAACGGAGATTCAAGAAGAATCTTCGTTTTATAATAAGTCCTCTTATTATTTTTTTGTTCATATGATAGAGGAATTAAAAGAAAAAAAGTTACAAAATTTTTTATATTTGTAACTTTTTTTTAATAGTTTACTCTATTATATAGGAGGGAAAAAATGAGTGAGGTTATTTTAAAATGTCAAGATGTATATAAAAAGATTGGAAAAAAGTATATTTTGAAAAAAATATCTTTTGAAGTGAAAAAGGGAGAGATTGTTGGATTTATTGGACCTAATGGAGCCGGTAAAACGACAACGATAAAATTAATATTAGGATTACAAAAAATTACTAAAGGAAAGGTAGAAATAAATGGATATGATATAAAAAAGGATTTTGAAAAAGCAATATATAGAGTGGGAGCTATAATTGAAAATCCTGATGTATATACATATTTAACTGGTTATGAAAATTTAAAAATTGCACAAGAATATTATAAAAATATACCAAATCAAAGAATAGATGAGGTGGTGAAAATAGTAGGGTTAAAGGATAGTATAATGAATAAAGTGTCTAAATATTCACTAGGAATGCGTCAAAGATTAGGAATTGCTCAAGCAATATTACATGAGCCTCAATTGTTAATATTAGATGAACCAACGAATGGGTTAGATCCAGAGGGAATAATTGAAATAAGAAATTTATTAAAAAAATTAGTTTTTGAGGAAAACATTGGAATACTAATTTCTAGTCATAATCTTTCTGAAGTTGAAAACATATGTGATAAAGTTTGTATTATAAAAAGTGGAGAAATAATTGATGAAAAAGATATTAAAGAACTTAAATCTCAAAATTTAGAAGAGTGTTATATTATAGAGAATGAGGATTCATATAAAGTTCGAAAGCTAATAAGTACTAAGTCAGAAATTATAGATAAGCAACATATAAAAATTTTTACAAGTAAAGAGCAAGTTCCTAAAATAGTTAAAAAATTAGAAAAAAATGATGTTTTAATTTATACAATTACGAAAAAAGATATAAGTTTAGAAGAAGCATTTTTAAAAGAAATAGGAGGGGAAAAGGTTGAAAAAAATATTAAAGAATGAATTTAGAAAATTATTACATAAAAAAACAATACATATTTTATTAATTATAATAATTTGTATAATTATAATTAATACTAGAATAGGTATTAGTATTTACGATGGAATTGAAATTGATCATTCAGAAGAAGCTTTACATCAACAAGAAGAAAAGCTAACAAAACAATTAAATGAGAATAATGAAGTTGATAAAAAAATTGAAATCAAGACAGAATTGGATTTAGTTAAATTACAATTGGAATATTCTGTTGGATTATGGCAGTATCAAGCAATAATTATGAAAATGAGTGACTTGAGAGATATATTATATAATATTAATTTCTGTACTGAGGAAAAGAATGATGAAAAATTAGAAGAATATAAGAATAAGTACGCAGAAATAATTAAGCCAATGAAAAATGATAATTGGAAACAATTTGCACAAGACGAAATAAAAAGATATCAAAATAATATAAGTGAATTGAATAAACAAAAGGAAAAAGAACAAGAACAAACTTCTCAGATAGATGAAAAAATAAAACAAAATGAGTTTGAAATAAAATTTTTAAAAATTAGATTAGAAAAGGATATAAGCTTTGAAAATAATAGTAGAGATAAGTTATTAAGACAATATAAAGATGAATCTAAAATTTTTGAAAAGGAATATAGTAATTATACCGAAAATAGTTATAAGGATAAATTGCAATATAATAAAGCATTAAAAAGTATAAAAGAATTAGAAGATAAGATTAATAAAAATGTTAAAATTTTAAATGCTGATAATTCAAGGGATATGCTAATGAATTCTCTAATTTATTATGAAGCTTTAATTGTTTTTTCAATAATTGTAATATCTGGTACAATTGTGAGTGATGAATTTAGTAAAGGAACAATAAAATTACTTTTGATTAAACCATATAAAAGATGGAAGATTTTACTTGGAAAATTAATTACATGTATTATAATGATATGTATTATAATTTTTATTATTTTTGTTGTTCAATTTATTGCTGGAGGTATAGTGTATAATTTTTCTGATTATATGGTTCCAATTATTGAGTATAATTTTAATAATTGTAATGTTGAAACGATAAATGTAATACAATATATTGTTATTCTTATGATTTCTAAAATGCCAATGTATATTATAATTTCTTGTGTCACATTTATGTTAAGCATTATACTTTTGAATTCATCTATACCAATAATATTAAGTGTAGTGATATATTTGTCAAAAAATTTAATAAATTTAAATGAAAACCTAGAATTCGTTAAATATCTGTTTATTGTTAATTGGGATTTTTCAAAATATATGTTTGGAAATATTGCAGAAGTAAGTTTTTTAAATAAAGGATTTTCTTTATGTATATGTTTAATTAATATTATTTGTATATGTGGAATATCATTTTTCATTTTTAGTAGAAAAGATATAAAGAATATATGAAATTTGAAAAGTATCAAAAAAAGAAGTGGGCACATTATAATACAAGTTCCACTTCTTTTTGTTTTAGAAAACCCCCAGATAGTCTCAATGTCAACAACTTAAGAAAAAATAGTGTAATTACTGAATTAATTAATTGCACTATTTTTTGTTTATTATAAATTTTTAGAAAAATGAACGCAAAAGTCCTATTTTATATAGTACATTTTTTAAAAACTTGTTTTATAATTAGTTCTATACTTATTACTTGGCGACCATTCTCGTACACTACTTTTTCTATTTTTTCGTACTATTGATACATATTTTTCTATTTCTTTTTCTAATAAATCTAATTCTTTTATTGCTTTTCTTTTGTCTTTTATTAACATTATTTTTATGTATTTTTCTTTAAATATTCCTATTGCTTTTCCTTCATTAATTTTATAATCTTTTCCTTTAGGGGATTTTATTTCTTTTCTTCCGGGATATAGCATATCTTGTATCTGATTATAGACTACTATTTGAGCATAGATATCTTGATATATAAATTGAGGCAAGTTCCCTGTAAATTCTTCTATTTTTAATTTGTTTTTTATGCTATTATATGATATTTCTACTTGCCATCTCTTTCCATATACTTCTTTTAAATCTTCTTTATGGAACTCATTTTTGTCTAAGTTTGATATTAAATATTCAGTTGTCTTTTTATTTATTTCTATTTTGGTTATCCTTAATTCTATACCTATTTTATTTTTTATTTCTTCATAAAATTCCGGATTTGTTTTCTTGATTTTATTTAGTCTAGGATACGTATATCTTATTATAATAAATTCATCTTCTGTTGTCATCTCTTCTTTTTCTTTTATGTTGATTTCCTTCACTTCCAAAAATTTCTCTGTTTAATGGTGTGTTTGGTATTTCTATTTTAGAACCATCTATTGCACATAATATATATCCATTTTTCTTTTTTATATATCTTGGTTTGGAATAAAAATCTTTTAAATATAGATTTTTCATTTCTTTAAATATATCTGGATTTAATATTCTTCTTTGTTTTAAATATGCTTCATCACTATAATTCATGCATTTTTCTCCTTTTTTATTTAATTCAAAATCTCTTATTTCAAAGGATACATTTTTTCCTTGTTTATTTAATGTCATCAAAAGTATATTATAAAATGGTAATTTTCTTTTTCGGCTAAAGTTGTTTTCATATTTCTTATTATCTAATCTACATTTTTTTCTTGTATTATCATCATAAATAAAATTTCTTAAAATATTATATCTATATATTATATCTATATTTTATATCATTTTTCATTCGTACCCATGCTTAAATTATATCAAAAAAAGAAGAAATTTTATATAAAAACTTCTTCTTTTTCTTAAGTTGTTGACATTGAGCTAAGCTGGTGGATATTTATTTTGTCATTTTTAGAGATTTGATACCACTTGGATATAATCTTGAAACAAAAACATTAACAGAATTTAAAGAAATATTAGATGATTTTTTTGCGCTGTATTTATTGAAAAAAATGCATAATTAGTGTATGAAAAAATTATTTTATGGCTTACTCTTATTTATAGGGTAAGTCTTTTTTTATTAAAAAAGAGTTATTATTTTTGTACTGAACCCAAAAAATGTCCAATTTTTTTGGTTCAGTACAAATTAGTGATTTATACTATACTTAATAAATTATATAAAAATGATAAAAAAATATAAATTAAATGCAACTAGATATAAAACGGAAATAATCTAATAAGTAGATATGTACATATTAAAGGAGATGGAATAGTGGAAGAACTTATAGAACAAGCCAAGAAAGGTGATAAAAATGCATTTTCACAATTAATAAAAAATATTGAAAATGATTTATATTGGATTGCAAAAACAAGAATTAAAAATGATGATGACATTGGAGATGTTTTACAAGAGACAATATATAAATGTTATAAAAATATAAAAAAGTTGAGGGAAAATTCATATTTTAAAACATGGATAGTTAAAATTTTAATAAATGAATGTAATTATATATATAAAAAAAATTGTAAAAAGTGTATATCATATGAAGATAAAGAAATTGAAAATTATTTGGATTCAGATTTTGAATGGAGAAATGAAGAAAATATAGAAAATCTTGATTTTTATATCTTAATTGATGGATTAAGCTATGAAGAAAAGTTAATATTAACGTTGTATTATTATTCCGAATATACAACAAAAGAAATAAGTAAAATTACGAAAATTAATGAAAATACAATAAAAAGTAAATTGAATAGAGCAAAAATCAAAATAAAGAAAAAAATAGAGAAAGGAGAAATAGAGTATGGAAAACTTTGATGAAATTTTAAAAAATATAGGGAAGAAAAAAATGAGAATTCCTAGAAATATAGAAAATTTAGTGGATGAAACATTGGAAAATGTTGATATATGTAAAGATAAAAGAAAGACATTTTGTTTTTCTTATGATAAAAAAACAAAAATTTTTAAACCATGTATTGCAATGTTTGTAGTAGGACTTATGCTTTCTACAGGAGTTTATGCTTCTGTGGAAGTTTATAAAAATAAAATTAAGCAGAAAAATATAAGTAGAAATCAGGATAATAGTGATAATTATTATGATTGGATTAATGATATGACTTTTGATGATGATATGTATTATAAAAAGATTTCTAATTATGCAGACTATAAAAATTTAAAAAGTCATTGGAATAATATTTATGATGCTACAGAAGAAGAATTTAAAAATGAATTTTTATTAATTATAATGGCAAGAACTAATACATATATTTCCAAAGTCTCTTGTGATGACACAAAAACTTTTGTAGAATTGTCAACTTGCGAAGGCAATAGTGATCAAAATGAAAATTTAATATCAACAATGATATCAAAAGAATACGAAAGAGAAAAAATAGATTTAATAATAAATCCGAATATTTCAGCTGATAATAAATATAAAAATCTTGAGCAAATTACAGATTCATATTCAAAAGAAGATGCAATAGCGGATGGCTGTTTTGTTTTAGAAAATTATAAGATTGTTTCAAATAATTTATTTGAGGATTTTATAAATAAAACAAAACGAAATGAAGAGGATAGTATAAGAATTGTTATATATTATGATTCAAAGTATATTTTTATAAGAGACATTATTTATAAAGATGGGGAATATAAAATGTGTTATTATAATCCAAAGACAAAAGAAACTTATTTTGTAGTAGGAGATGGAATAGAGGTTACGCAAGATGATAATTTAAATTATTGGTTAGTTAATGAGGAAAGCTATAGCAAATATGGTGTGAGTGATAATCATATTTGTGAGATACAAAAATAATAAAGAATGTATGTTGTTATTCAACATACATTTTTTGTTTTTTAAACAAAATAATTTTAAGTTGATGATATTGAGTTTGGTTTATATATGTTTATATATTATTAATGAAATGGCATAACTATAAATTATATATGTATGCCAAAAGATAATATAATAGAAGAATGTGTAAATTTAATAAAAAATAGTACAAATTTGTAAAAAATATGATAAAATCAATAAAAAGTTTTAGAAAGTGAAACAAATGACAGAAAAAGAATTAAAACAATTTACGAAATAGGAGTGATAATTATGAATAAAAAGAAAAAAGCAATAATGATTACTATAAGTATAATAATAGTTCTATTATTAGCAATTGTTTTTTCTAGCAATAACAAAAATCAATATAAAAATAATTTTAATAGTAACAATAGTGTAGAAAATAATTCTCAAATAGTAGAAGGACCAAAAAATATAGTTACTGAATATACTGGGACTTTGCCTAGTGATACTGGTTTAACTGTATCTGGAGTTTCGAAAAAATTTAATCAGGATATTATATCTCAAGTAAATATTGCATATTTATTGGGGTGTGAAAATATTACAGA
>UMCH01006077.1_pt1 | contig 15692 bp, 19 predicted proteins | sample 1964201 | NCBI WGS metagenome assembly UMCH01 (sample SAMEA4835965, study PRJEB28245) | human gut metagenome | biome: gut microbiome; material: fecal sample | place: Denmark | collected 2008 | reverse complement strand
CAGCCATAGGCTTGCGGATATCCTTGCCCTCCTCCTCCGGTGGCTCATACAGGCTCTTGAGCTTCTGCCGCATGGAGTCCTCACCGAGAAACTTGCAGGCATTAAGAGCTGTGTCGACCAGCGCCTCCATCTCCGCCCTAGAGAGGTTGTCCTCGTCTATCTGGATGGTAGAAGGCTTGATCCCATAACGGAGTATCACATCCGCCACCTTGTCTTTGTAGGTGAGCAAGGTGTCGTATTTCTTCGTCAGGTCAGAGACAGAGTTCTCAGCTTCCTGTTCCGCGGCAGCCACGGCATCGGCATGACGCTGCACGAGCTTTGCACGTGCATCCTCGTACTTTTTCCGGACCCCCTCAACAGTACGAGCGTAGGCCTCCAGCGGCTGCTTGAACTGCTGCTCCAAAGCCTCGGAGATATTAAAGTCAAAGCTGGAAGGCTTTTCAGCTTCCAGCTTTGCCAGTTGTGCCTTGCGCGAGTCCAACTCCTCCTGCATCTGGATGATGTTCATGTTCTTATAGTCTCGAACCTGAAACTGAGAAAAGTAGGACTCCCACTTCCGAGAGTATTCCTCTAGGGCAGATTTATACAACTCCTCGTAGGTCATAGAAACTGTTCGTCACCCCCTGAAAACCAGCGAACGTAGAAATAGCCCGCCCCTCCAGCGTGAGACCCAGCCCGGGAGTGAACCTGATCTTCCGCAGGTCCTCTTCGGTGAGCAGTTTGCCTATCTCCAGAGGAAGCGCTGCGACCATGTCCGTAAACGGGATGTACGCCTCGTACCAGTCACCGCAGCGAACGATGAGGCGCTCGTCGGTGATGGGTTGGTAGTGCGAGTTCACGAAATTGCAGATCGCATCCCGAGCCGTGTAGCCGGCTCCGAAGTACCCGCTCTTCGACACGTAGAACTTGACTTCCTTGGGAAGCATGGGTCCGATCAGGTTGCAGATGCGGTACTTCTCGTAGATGAGCTTTGCGAAATAGACGAACTGAGCTGGGCAGTTGGGCGACACGAACCCATTCTTGAGAGAGAAGAAGAACTCAGTCCACTCATTGCGGGGCACCACAATGGCGAGATCCTTCTCAATGGAGAAGAACTCAGCCGCACTCTCAGTGGCCTTGAGCACCGCCGGCGCTGTCGCAGACATACTAAGCATGGTGAGCCAGCGACTCATGTCCTCTGGCTTGGGGCGGTAGGGGGAGGCGTAGGTGTCGGACCTGGTAGTCCCACTGAAAATTCTCCCCCACTGAGGGACTGTCACAGACCGCATTTTTCCAGTACTCCTTTCACGGTTACGAGCTCAGGCTTGCAGCCACACAGCTTTGCCGCATCCAGCTTGGAGACCCAGATGTCAGGGTAGTCACTGTGATACCTGAAGTTGAGGAAGCTCGTAGCAGGACGCGGATAGTAGGGGAGGGACTTGGGAATGTGCGGGAGGATCATCGTGTGCGCCCTGTCTCCCCAAAAGCTGGGCGGCATCACGAGCGGGATGAACCCCAGGCGCAGCATATAGTTGCTGGCATCAGAAGCTGCGGTCATAGCCAGTGACTTCACGAAGTTGAGGTAGCCCAGGTAGGACTCCTTCGTAAAGGTCGGGTTCCTCGCATAGATGAAGTTGCGAGTGTCCAGGACGTCTTCCCGCATCGGAAGACTCGCCGGGATCTGCTCCTGGAAGTCCCGGGTGATAAACGCTTTAAGATCTGCCACTATACTTCCCCCATTCGCTCAAACATTGATTACCGTAAGGAATCTGAAGAAAGTCGTTGATAGGGACCGGAGCGCCGCTGAGCTCCATAGAAGTGTAAAACTTCTTCTCGTTGATACGCAGCACCGCTTTACCGTCACAGCCGTTCGACTTTACACGGAATGCGTTCCCGAAAACAACAACAAATGAATACGAACCGATCAGCTCACGCTCTGCGAGCTTAACGCGCTTCGACACAATAGGGAAGCGCTCCTCGGGTGTCAGGCCCCTCTTGACCACGTACTTGCTGCGAACCCGCTCCGCCAATTCAGCGTCCAGGGCAACAGTAGGGTAGTCAGGAATGCCGCAGAAGTTGCGCATGAAGAACATATCCTCCGGGGTCCCAGTTGCCATCCACCGCGGACTGTACATATTCATGCGAGCAGCCAGCCCGTCCGTGATGAGGCAATCGTGGGAGATATCCATAGAGTGGAGATACTCAACAACATTCTGCACCGCGAGCTGATAGTCGTACCTATAGATGGACCCACACTCCTCGAAGCCGTGAGGCTTGGACAGGAGGATGAGTGCCTTATCTGTAAAACCTTTCATGCCACCAATCCCCCTTACTTGATCAATCCCTTCTTGATCTTGACGACAGTATTGGCCATCTCTTTCACCTGAGACAGCATAACGCGCTCCATCGAGTAACGCTCGTCCTCGGAGTAGAGGGTAAGCAGTACATCGTTCTTGCGCTCAAAGCGATACTTGGAGGCAGTCACAAAGGTGACGATGTCGTTCTTATAGGGGGAGGCCTGCTGGAATACGTTGAACTTTTCGATGAGCAGGCATCTCTTGAGAAGGTTGGTGTCCACCTCCTTAACCAAGTTTGCCATCTCTGAGGCAATGTCCAGCTCCACAGCCAGGCGGACCAGGATATATCCAGGTTCCAGATCCACGACCTTCTTGGCGAAGTCCACGAACCGGGTGTCGGAGAGTAGGGAGAGGATGTCCTTGTCCTCGGCGAAGGTATCCATCAGGAACCGTTCACTGATTTCCACCTCCGGACTGAAGGGGAAGGAGTTATCCACCGTCACTACCGAGTCAGTGGACAATCCATACTTGTTGCGCCGGATGTCGCACATGACATACCTTCCCTTAAAATCGAGAGTCCGCGCATCCGGAGAGAAGATGCGAAGCTGCGCAAGCTTCCGTGCCTGGTCCATGACGGTGAGGTCAGCCCAGTCTGCCCTAGCGGAGGAATCGAAGCGAATGTCAACGACATAAACGACAGCGTTGACCGCAGTACCGCCGTCCTCGATCTCTCTGAAGCGGATATTGGAGTGATTGTCGGTGACATCCACGTAGAGCTTGACATTGTCACTGCGCTCTAAGGTGTGGACAACTCCCACGCTGGCCAGAGTGTTGACGAACTTGACGATGGCGCCATTGTACATATCCTGACGGAATGTCGCAATGACCTCATCGTTCAGGTACTGCATCAGATTCGCATGGCTCCAGATAATGTACGCGGAGTCCTTACCGCCATCGAAGGTAAGGCGCATCAACTGCTGCTCGTTACCCAAGGACTCTAACAACTCAATATGTGTCAGTTTCACGGCTCCCCTACATCCTCCTCATCTTCGTCGGTATCATCGACGACTACGTACAGATAGAAACGGTCATCGATGAAATAAATTGAACAGACCACCGCACAGAACAGCAGGGAGAACAACACGTTCACCCAGTCCACCCCGTTCTTCGAAAAAATGATTCCCAGGAAGGTAAAGAACAGGTGGGCAGCCTCAAACCCCATAGACACCTTATAAGGGACGACTGATCCAACACAGCGAAGCATAAAGATCAGTCTACCGATATAAGAGATGAGCAGAGGGAAGCCAAACCCACAAACAACCGTTTGCCCCACTGAGATCATCAACAAACTAATGAAAACCCAACTCATTTGCAATAACCATGAATGCGTGCTCGTCATGTGTCATCTCGGGATTCAAAGCTGTGTTGACCACAACTTTCTCCGGTGCAAGTGCGCTATCCTCCGCGGCCACCACACGCGGCCAATAGAGGCACACATACAGCACAGCCATAGCGAACACTATGACGCCATCCACAGTAACACCTCCAGTATGTCAGTTATTTCCCTCATAGTACGTCGCTCTGTCTCAGACAGGACAACTTCGAACTGATAAACTCGAAGCAGTTTTGCGAGCTCCAAAGCAGAGGCGGCGCACGAACCAACTTGCTTCAGAGTCCCTGAATCGCTCAACACCAAAGGGAGGGGCCCAGGTTTGAGGCAAGTCACCATGAGGGCAATTTCTTCCCCAAACCTGGGCACATAGAGATAGGGGAAAGAAAGCTTCTTTCGCTCACTGGTAAAGGAGCTATCAAGGTTCGTCCTAATCTCCAAATCGCCCACTTACGGTATCCTCCACACTTCTGAAGTAGCCCATGACCTGGGTAGAGAGCATGTAGTAGCCAATAGGCGGAACTACGATTCCGCACAGGGTAGTAACTACACCGCGATTGAGCATTCGACAAAAGTCTACGCAGTTGACGATGTAGAGCAGCCAGTAAAGTGCGAGACAAGCGATCATGATGAGAGAAGAGTAGACTACGAGGATAGGGAACGAGCTGACCAAGATCAGCGCGGAAACCCGGAACACAAAGAGCAGGGCACACAGCGCCAGAAGTACATTGAACACCGGCGCTTTACCATACGCCAATTTTCTGGCGAAAGTAATATTGTAGAGCGGGATGAATGCCTTCAGGAAATTCAGCCCGGTGCACTTCGTTCCGTTGATGGCTTGGAACAGCTTGAGATTGAAAATGCCCACCGGTACGCAGATGATGGCGTAGAGGAAGGCCAATACGATGACAACAGAGAGTGCTTCCATCATTTACTTCAACCCCCTCAGCATAGAGAATCCGCTCTTGGCCTTGGGACGATCGTCCGCCGGTTCCGGCTCCGGGACATCGTCGTCATCACCGGCTGCTCCGTCAATCCCAGCACCCTCAGGCGCTGCGTCCAGCATGCTCATCAGGTCGTCCATGCTGTAGTCCCCACCAGTGAAGGTGACTTCCTCCAGCTCCCCATCGTCATCGAGAACTGCCACGGTCTCTTCAGTATCCGCGCGCTTCCCGCTGGCAGGAGCGCCAGAGAAGGAGACCTGATCCAGAGTAGGGGTCTCCATAAAGAAGCGGTCCCACTGTACTCGGTACTCCTCACGCACACTCAGCGAGAACTTGATGGAGGAGCGCACCGACGCAGGCACCTTAAACATCTTGCGGAAGTCCACGGTCATGGACATGGAGGAAATGGCTCCGCACATATCGTCCATGTTATCCAACTCCTCACAGCCGGTCACAATGGACAGGAAGGGGCCGAGGATATCCAGCGGCTCGGGCACCTCTCGCATGAAACGATCACATACCTCCGGATGCTCACCCTCAAAGCCAAAGAGCTTATAGAAAGAGGGGAGGAGGTTGATGTACTGATCGCGCAGCACGACGCACTGGTCATAGAGCGCTCTGTGCAGGTAGTAGTAGGTACCGTCCTCGCCTTGGAGGACAATCATGTTGACTGCGGTAGGAACATACCGCGTCTTGCTTCTGACTAACATGGGGTTTCTCTCCTTTCGAACATTAAAAGTATTGGATATAACTGGTCTGGACTCGTTGCCGTCTCAAACAGCCAATACATCAAGATGATTGTGTATCCATCCACACGCTCCACGGTCTTCTCAGTCACTGTTTCATTTTGAAGATATTTACACTTCTCAGAGAACAGCTTCCTGATATTTTTTCGAAGCGCATAGAACGCCACCGTACTGCCGATCTCCCGCTCGAGCATCGACAGCATTGCCCACGCCTGCTTGTAACGACCAAATAGAAAGGCACGCATAACCTGATTCGCATACACCCTGTTTACAGGGGCGAAATGCCGATTTATCTCCCGCATTGTAATGACCGGATAATCGAGTAGCTGGTCAAGTGCTGCACGCAGATTTTCCTCTTTTGGACCTGTACGATAGTAGAGTTCCCGCATGGCCTTGTCGTCCATAGGAATCGGGAACTCTTTGATTAAATCCATGTATATATCCCAGCTTGTCCGCTCCTTCTCTACAAGCTGCGGCCTTTCCAGATATAAGTGCTCTAGCTGGTTTGGCTCCACAGTAATAATGAGATTTAGATAAGACGGGATAATCGAGGTGTCCAGGTAGGTGCGGATGTAGGACAGATTGGGCTCCACCAACAGGATTCGCCACTCACCATCCAGCTTTGGAAGGAGAAAAGGCAGGACGTCCTCGAACTTTTTCACGTCCTCGAAGACGTAATCAAAAGAGGAAAAGTCCATGTCCTTTTTATGCTGACGAAGTTCAATCATCGGAAGTACTCCGGGAGACGATCATATAGTTCGATCTTCTCCTGCTCTCTGCTCAGCATATTACGCACGGCCGTCAGCGCTTCTTCGCCTTCGACGATAATGAGGTTGCTCACATAAGTATCGTAAGCTTCCAGACACTCGGTGTAGGGCCACACCCGCGCAAACTCCGCGCGATCTAAACCGAGGATGTCCGTGATTGGGATTTGGTAGTTGGCCGTGTTGACAACACGCACCTCCGTACCGTCCTCCTCCGTAATGACTTCGTCATAGGAGAACCCAGACAGGTCAAACATCTTCGAGCGCTTTTCGGCGTCGGTGACGATGTCGGAACAGTACTGAGTAGCAAAATCCCGAATGTTCAACTTTCACCCCTCCCTTCAAGAATATATGACCTATACGCCTCCAACTTTTCGTTGAAAGCCTTAGGTGTAATGATGGTAATCCCCATTGCATTGGCGATTGCCGACTTCTCGTGGTCTGTCGCATGGGCTTCTTTTATGAGAAAGGCCACCTCCGTCTTTCTCTTTCCGACATCCACCAGCTGTACAACATCGCCGTATTTGCGGTTCATTTCCGCAACGAAGTCAGATCGGGATCTGTAACCATCGAAGGAGCCAGACAGCATAACATTGAGCCGCTTCCCCAACAGGCGCGGTTTAATGTTACACATAGCAGCAGTGCAGATTAGGAGGACTCCCTGCTTGCGGATCTCAGGCGGAGTCCTAGGACTGCGCAGCACTTGCAGCATCGTATCGTGACCCTCACAATACTGGCGCCATTTCTTCTGATGACCTTTTATCAGGCAGATCTCCCCTACCTCGTGGAGATACAGCGACGGCTTCTCCTTGAACCAGTAGGGGATGATCTGCGTGTGAAGTTGGAACTTGTATAGCCGCACAGCCTCTCGCGCAGAAGCGATGCCGAAATTCTTGACATCCAACCTCTTAGCCAGAACCACGATCTTCTGAGCCATGTGCTCCGGACACTTCTCGTTCGAGCAGAACCTGTCCGTGAGCAGCTGATTGTTCACGATAGGCGCGCCGCAGTACGGGCAATTCTTGTTTATATGCTCCTCGAGCCAAGGCGCAATTTCCACACTTGTCCCTCCCTTCGCTGCCTTACCTGTAAAAAGCCGGATTGGTGAAGTGCTGAATCGCTTGGCGTAAGTAAGGCGGCTCGAACTTGAGCTTGTGCACATTCTCGGAGAAGTAGTGCCAGTTGCACTGGAAGGCGCGGCGCGGAGGCTTTACCCGCTCATACTCACACGGCTCCATAAAGGATCCAGCGTAGTTGAACAGAGCAGGCATCGTGAAGTCCACTCCGTCGTAGCACAGGAAAACATCCCCGCTATCAAAGCACCCCCAGCCGGTGTAGTAGGCCAGCGTCCACATCTCAAGGATGCGATCCCACCAGCTCTTGCCTGTTTTCTTTTCCAAGTCTCGAGCCATCGTCTCGAATTCGGACAACCTGTATACCTCACCTAACAGACGCTCAACAGGGTAAAGGCTGCAGCACGTCGGCACAAACGGTAAATGGTTTAGTCCGGTGCAGTTGTCGCTTCGGATAAACCTCGTAAACTCCTTTAACGTAGAGGACTCCAGAAGCAACGTTCCGGCCTCGAGAGACGGCATGTAATCCGTGTATTCGTAGGGGCCATGGATACCGAGCCTAGCATAGTAGTCGGGGTCTTCGATCTTATCGCCCCACCCTTCGCTGTAACTCATGAGACAGTTACCTCCTGCATACTGTGAACGATCGTCACGCCATTGATTGTCGCAGTCTGATACTGCACCACAATATTGCCGCTGTCTGGAAGTTGCATGTAACGAAGCAACGGACACTCCATAAAGACATAAGAACTGCTGTTCAGGTGAACCTTAAGGAACAGGTTCTGTCCATGGGCAGGAACCTTGTCGTAGTCCGCGTTCAGCACGTGGGTGTCGTAATGGATGCTTCCTTCGGTGACACCCTCGGTATACTCAGGAAGCGTAATTGCCTGCTGCCCAAGCCAGGTGTTGTTGAGAAGCGCCTGATACTCCGGAGACTCCGGATTAGAGAGTGTAGCACGGGCTTCCTCCTGAGCCTTCTTCGACTGCTCGATCAGCTCAGATGCGGGAACCTCTTCGGACTGCTTCTTCTCGATCTCATCGCCCGTGTAGCCCCACGCACGCAGCTGCTGCTTCTCCTCGTCCGTATAGGAGAATTTCGCAGGGTCGTCGAACTGGTTCCAGTAGTCATCGTCGCCTACGACGGTTTCAGCACCAGAGTCAGTAGGCTGCACGGGCTCGCTCTCCTGCTTTACAACCTGCTTACAAAAGTAGACAGCAGCCAGGACTACCACAAACGCAGCCACAACACCAAGTACAATAAGGACAGGGCTGAACTTCTTCCGCGCAGCTTCGTCCTCCTGTACCGCCTGCTCAATTTCGGAGCTGTCTTTGTACTCAGCTCCCTGCTTGTGAATCACGCCTATGTACCTCCTTTATGAATTCTGTGAGTTCGATCTGGTCCACATCCTCTACACGGAACTTACCGTCGAGCATCAGTTCACCCCGAATGAACATCACTCGGAAGAACCCATCCTCTGCTCTGTGATCCCACAGCTTTTTGATGACCGCATTCGCGGCATTGTCGCTTAGGGAAGAGATGTCTACACACAGGGCGTCCATAAGCTCCCATACATAGACCTTTTCCCCGGACACAAGCTCCTGGATGAAGTGCTCATCGTCGTACGGGTCCGTCGTTTCCTCGGGCACGGAATCCGCCTCGGACTCGTACACCACATTTCCGTCACTATCGAAGTTGACAAGTACCTGGAGATCTGCAAGATCTTCGAGCGTCTCGACGTTCTCCTTGGTAGAGCCGATATGTCCGTTCACCTGCTCCCCCTGTATGTACTTCTCGGTCGCGTATCGGATAGAGCCCTCATGGTCGAGCCCAGACCCCTTAGGTGCGGGGTACCGAGCAATCAGCTCATGGGTAAGCGAGGGATGCCTAACGTGCACTGCTACAACATCCGGATCTGTCCCGTACGACTTGATGAGTCCTCCCATGTAATCGTGCAGGACGTTCTCACGATATGCGTTCAGAGTCTGCATATAGTTGTCTTTGTTCAGCACGCTGACTCCCGTACGCTTATAATCGTTGATGAGCTTATCCCGGAGCAGCACAGGCATAGCAACGGAATCGTCATCGTGCTGCGCCCAAGAGTCAACGAGGGACGGAGCGCAGAAGAAAGGAGGAGCCCCATCGATGGGCATCTCCATACAGGTGCGGATCATGAGAATAATCTCCTCATAGGGGATGGAGCGGTCTGCCATAAGCAGGACCTCGTCATGGATGGACAAGGCCACTCGCACACGCGGGAACCCGTTTGCCATCAGCTGGTCCCATCCTCTGTTCCTGATGTAGGCGTTGAAGTTGGTTTCTGCCAGCTTGAGGTAGTCAGCCGCAGTCCCCTGCACTGGCAGGTTGTTCGCTTGCCGGATAAGAGACGATTTCTTCCGTGAGGAAATCTCGGGATCAAAGATCTCCTTGAAGTACTTGTTGCGCCCAAAGTAGGTGGTGATGTATCCCTGGGAGGTTACCTTCTCCGCATTCTGAGCGATATATTTGCGGATCCGTTTGAAACGATGGTAGAAGTCGTTCAAAGACTTGTCGGCATCCTCCACATCTTTCTTGCTGTAACCTGCGCCTGCAATCTGCGCTGCCAGGCCATAGGGAGAAATCATGTACACAACACCGAAGTTACGACGTTTACCAGCTTTCCGTTCCTCCGAGGAAATCTGCCACATCTCCTTATTGGAGATCAAAGAGCCGATAGCCCGATGGATGTCATTCTCGGGGTCCTTACAGAGCTCAATCAGTTCTTTTTCGCCCGCCAGAAATGCAATCATTCTGAGCTCGATCTGGCTGTAGTCCGGGTCCCACATATCGTGCTCCGGAGAGTCGGACAGTATTATGTCCTTCAATTCGGAAGGCAACTGGTGCATAGGGGAGGACTGTCTGCCAGAGGTCGCACCGTTCTGATTTACCCAAAAGAAAACCCGGCCTGACTTCTTCGTGCGCTCAAAGCGGCTGTAGAAGGCGGTACGCAACTTGTTGTAAACTCGATACTTTTCGAGTATGACAAGCGCCGGGTACTTTGCGTTGTTCAGGTCCGAAGCCTTCACGACAGGTTTACCATTGAGGTCACACAGATCTCCCTCGACCGCACTCTTGCGCTCCCCGTCGAGTTTGATACTGGCCAGCTTCTTGATAGAGGCGGCACCGGTAGAGGGCTTGCCTGTTTTTGTCCTCACCAGCACAGGGCAGCACATCTTTCCGAAGATGAGGTTAGAGAGCACCTCGGTGGAATTGATATTGCCATCTACACCTGTGATGGTTCTGAATGCCTTGAGGAGCATATTCATGGTGTAGTCGCAGTTGTCCAGATTCTTCATGAACTTCTCCACGTCCACACGAAGGCCATAGTACTCCTGGTCTGCCTTAACATCGGCAAGGTCGAACTCTACTTCCGTTATCTTCCTGCTATACGGAGGAAGCTTCTCCCACAAATAGGGGAAGAGGAAGAGAAGGGAGGATGCGTCCGGGCAGGCATAGAGCCTGACGATCTCCTTGGGCAGAACAGAGAAATCGATGAGCTTAGGAGAGACGAAGATATTGTCCAGCTCCAGGAACACCTTCTTTGTTGCCCGATACATGAGGTCCTTCAGAGCGTGAGCTCCTCGCTCAATGACAGGGTTGACCATAAAGGACAGGGGCATGGTATCGTATTTGATATGGATGCTCCATCCGGTATGCAAAAAGACTTTCCGCTCGAACTTCTTGTTGTGAGAAACCAGCCTGTGCTCCTCGCGCTTGATGGCTGGCATCAACTCGTTCTGCAGAAAGTCCTCAGTGAGGTTATCGAACTTCTTATGCCCAAAGGGGAAGTAGGTAGACTCTCCATACTTATAGGACAGGATGATACCAACCATCTTGTCCTCTCCGTACAGGTCGATGTCCGTACCGGTGGTTTCCGTATCGACTCCTTTAAGCGGAACATCAGCATCCAGCCAGCACTTAAGCCTTTCCCGGGCGAGGGCGAGGTCGTCGGCGACCACGAAATCGCAACTCTCCAGGTGGGCAATATCGTACCTGGCCTTAAGCACGGCAAGGCTGTAATAGGGGGCATCCCCACCGCTGACCTCTGCTGTGTCCAGAGAGACTCTTTCATAGTCGGCATAGTTGAGAGGCAGCAGCTTACTCTCGGAGTACTCTGCGACAACCCAAACCATAAAAACCTTGTCACCGAACTGTACTGTGTAAGAATCTGGCTTCCCGTTGCATTGCACTGTCTCCTCCAGAAACTGAATGGAAGGCTGCGAGCGCACAGACTTGCGGTAGTACTTGCCCAACTGCCACCCACTGGAAGTCTCACTGCGAACGTTAACCTGATGGGCGCTATCCAGCAACCCATTGTAGCTTCTGTAGATGCTCTGATCCCCGAACACAAATACGTCCTTCTGTTTCACGATAGAGAACTTCACAGAAGCAACATCCGTATGGAAGTTTGCATCTTTTGCACAGAAGTCCATTCTACTGAAGCCTTCCACAGTCTGTTCAAAGACGGTGTACTCGATGCCACTCTCATCGATGAAAAGTCCTTGTTTCAGCATATAAGGCAGCTCTCCTCAAACTCCGGAAGATAGTCGTTTTTGAAAGCGAAGTAGGCGTAGTCCTGGTGATTCCCAAGATAGTGGCCGCCATACTGTCTGCTGATTGCTATGAGTCGTTGCTCGTACTCCGCGATTGCGGTTCTTGCCGGCTCGATGATCCTGACCACGAGCGGGAGACTCTTCTCCCCAAAGAGATACTTCTCGTCTACATAGTTGGCAAACGCAGAGTACCTCTTGTAGTAGGAGGTGATAAGTACCTGAAAATCGGAATCGGAGACGGTACCGGCGACCAGCTCGTAGAGGTGTTGTCGTGCCATCAGGATATTATCTCCCCACATCTCCTTGAGGCACGAAAGAGTGTCTACCCGAAGTACGACGCGATCGGGGAGATCATTGAGCAGCTCCGGGTTCTCCTTCGCCCCAAAAGGCGTAGTTCGTTTCCCAGATACTGTCGTCATACTCGGGGACAGTTTTGTTACAGACATAAAAGCGCTCCCCCTTATCAATTAACGCATTTAGTGACTTGATATCGAGTGTTGTGATGTCTACACAAAGCACACGTTCCACCGCCCATATTTCTGGTTTCCAGTGCACTGTCCTGCCCGCCCGCTCAGAAAATCGTCCACGTATCGCGTTAGCTGGCAAGCATCCAGGTAGTACACACAATTTCCATCTGCCACCAAAAACAAGTACCCGGAAGAGTGCGCTATTGCGATGTCGGCTCTGATGTCGTCATTGGTAAACTTCTTGATTCTGAATAGCTGAGGGACTCCACTATTTGCAGGGGAGTAGAGGAACCCATCCCGAGTGATGAAATCATCCATGGTCGGTATCAGCAGAGCCTTTGGGTTGGCCAGCGTAATCTTACGCCGAGTAGACGACATCTCCGCACGCTGCTGTGCTGTGACTCTGAAATCCTTGGCGACTTCTGAGTAGGCGCGGAAGAAGCGATTAAGGGCATCTCTGTCCGGCTTCTGTTCCAAAATCTTTTGGATTGACGCGTCGTTGCAGTCAAGCACCGACTGTACCGTGTTCATTACCCGTACGGAGATCGGAGTCGCTGACTTAGACACCACAGCGTAATCAGAGACCTTAACCGAGGAGAGAGAATTCAGAACACTTAGATTCCTCTGCCTGGATCCACTTAGATAATCTCTATTCTTGGAGATATAGGTAACTTTGAGCTTAGCGATATCCTCGGCTTGATAGTCGAAAGGGTCTTCCTCGCGGATATCAATTCCTAGCACAGTACAGATGCGGAGCAGCTCGATTGCATCTGTGAAGTACGAGTCCTGTGTGTAGCCGAGGATCCAGTCGCACGCCGGCGGGAAAACCTTCCCGCTGTTTGCTGATGGTGGGAATCTCCCCTCGATGTTCCCATCCTTCCCCATCCGGTATACCCCAACCGCAAGCAGATCCATAGGCTTTGGAACTTTACGCGACAGCTTAGCCCTCTCATAAGCAATGATGAGGGACATGGCAGAGACTTTCATGGCGATGCTTTTGTCGTGAAGTCGCTTAAGTAGATACGGGAGTTTCGATTTCGCTTCAGCTATGTCCATAGGAGCAAACTCGCCATAGTCAATCAGAAGCTCGCCTTCCTCAGTCTCCTCTCCCTCGTTGCCAATGAGCACCCGAGATTCCTGGTTTTGCGCAGCATACTCGCGTAGGCCGCCGCTCCTGTTTTTCCTGATACCAAAGAGTACATTTTCCAGGTATTTGCGTACCCAGGATTCGTCAATTTCTTCGAGCTTACGTAAATAGTGGTCAGGATGCCCCCGGTCTTTCCTCCACGTCCCTACGACAGGCTGTTGCTTGTCCGCGTCGTAGTCCGGTACGCTCTTCACCATTGAGATAATCTTGTCAAGATCAACCTCAACGCCCCTCTTTCGAAATTGGCTAAACAGTACATCTCGCATCCCGTCATAGGGAGACAGGCTGCGCGTTGTTGGCGAGCCAGTCCGCGAGACTAAGTCCACCAGAAGCATTGGGGCCGGGTTCGGCAACTGTCCCGTGTGGATTATCAAGATCTTCACTCCTCTCGATATGCAAATCCTCACAAAGCTTTTTCATGTCTGTTGTATCTTTCAACAGCAGGAATAATGCTGGGGTCAGTGGGCCAGCAACAATCCGCCCACTCAACAGCTCAATATCATCCCTTAGCACGAAGATCCTCCTCGCGCAGATAGCGCTCAAACGCATCTCGATCAATCGCCATGAGTATGTCGGAATAATCGTAGAAAGCATCTGGAACGCCCTTAATACGCGCGCCCTTTAGCAGATGCTCACACAAATCTTTCCTCTTTTGCCATGTAAGAGATTGCATGGATCTCACTTGTAACGCGATGAAGTACTTCTGATTGTCCACAATTTCCTGTATGTGCCTAACCGGAGTAGGGACCAACGCAAGTGTGAAGCGCAGTAAAGAATCTTCACTGTAACAGGCCCGCTTCAAACTTGCGAAGTCCACATACTTGCAACCGACAATCATATGGAGGTCTTTGTGCGATCCAGTACGACCTCCACCGGAGCTTTGAGCAACTCCTTACAGGAAAAGCGAATCGTACCATCCACTTCGATCGTAATCTCTACGATCACCTCACCCTCCCCGGCCGGGATCACGCTGCCGTAATTGTAGGTTAGGCTTCCAATCAACTCATTCTGGGAGGCGAGAAGTCGATCTCCCTGGTACAGATTGAGCTGAATCTTGTCCGACGCTACCGAGTTGTAGACGATGGTGGTTTCCTGAACGGGAATCTTGGAATTGCGCTGCACGAGTACGCGTGCGGATCCATCCGACATCTCGATAGAGAGCGCCTTCGTAACGTCACTAACTCTGACCTGAGCGGTTCCGTCATAAATCATCTGTGCATACAGGGCAGCTCCTTGCGCCACGATCTTATCGGGATCGTAGAACAGAGGGACGGGATCTTGCCCCATTTCCTCTGCAACCCATTCCCGCAAGAACGGGCACCTGGTAGATCCGCCGACCATTACCAAGTCGAAGCGCTCGCCGACAGGCACGGCCTCTCCGAGAACCTTCTTGGCTTTGATGATGGTCTCTGCGAAGGTGAGTTTCATGATCTCTTTGTACGTGTCGGGAGAGAGGAGAATCCTCCCGGCTCCATAGGTGGTGAGGTCCAGCTCTTCAGCATGGCGGGATTGTTGCACCCGAATCTTCAGCTTAGAGCACTCCCATTTCAGACGTACCAGGTCCTCCTGGTTCAGGTGGTGAACCTTGATACCAGCCTCCTTGATTACCCATCTTCGGATGTTGGCATCGAAGTTGTCGCCGCCAAGGATGCACCCGTCAGTAGCCTGAACATCGTAGTCCCCAAATCGACTGTCTACCACGGAAACGTCAAAGGTTCCGCCACCCAGGTCAAACACCAAGGACAACGCCTGCCGGCTTTTAGATGCATAGATGGCTGCGGCCGTCGGCTCGTTGATAAGGCCAACCACGTCCAAGCCCGCCAGCTGAGCAGCCTTGATTGTGGCTTGTCGCTGGTTGTCCGAGAAATAGGCGGGGACGGAGATCACAACACGCTCTACGTTCTCTCCGGACTCCTTCACCAGCTGTCGGAGCACTCGGGAGGAAGCAGAGACAGAGAGCTGCCCCTCTTTGGACAGAGAAATGTCACACTTGAACGAGCGTGCAGCGGACATCTCTTCGAGGACATCGTTACCCGCATTGCCGGTTCTGAGATCGACAACCGACGGCACAAGTCCAGTGAGGAGCTGGTCACCCAGCCCAAGCACAGAATTCGTTGTGCCAAGATCGATACCATAAATCTTGGACATCTTAACACCCCTTTCAGTTATATATGTCTGGTGTATCTCTAATACTTAATCGCCTCGTTCATCTGCACCATGTGCCGGTACGTATCCTCACGTCCCGCCCACTCTTTTTGCAAGAGCCTTGTTGACTCCTCGTCGATATCTGCGATA
>UMCH01025873.1_pt1 | contig 15800 bp, 9 predicted proteins | sample 1964201 | NCBI WGS metagenome assembly UMCH01 (sample SAMEA4835965, study PRJEB28245) | human gut metagenome | biome: gut microbiome; material: fecal sample | place: Denmark | collected 2008 | reverse complement strand
ATACCACTTTATTCTAAGGAGCCACTACTCCTGTTCCGTATCCGCGATCTCAAATTGGCTGATAATGCCACAGATCGCCGTATTTAACTCCGGCTTTAACTCTTCCAGGGTGACCGGTTGCTTCTGTAGAATAACATTATAACAGGTTGCATTTACCAATTCAACAATCATAAAGATCATTAAATTCTGCTGTCGAAATTTGCGCCCGGACTGCTTTAGCAGCTCCTCGAAGATATCCATGCAGTTCCGATTGGACATACCGGCAATACGAATATTTGAAAAAACACCCCAGCTTAAGTTTTTAGAAATAAATCGTAATAATACAGGGCTCTCATTGAGCTGATCAACAATATGTGTTGCAAGTGCTACAATACACTCCTCTAAGCTGACCCAATTGGACTCATCATTCAATTTGAGTTCTTCATTAGCTCGGTCAAACAATGCACTCGCCTGTCTTGCGATCAACTGATCGCGAATGTCAAATTTATCTTTGAAATAAAGATAAAAAGTACCTTTCGCCATCTTTGCCCGTTTTACAATTTCAGAGATGGACGTATTTTGAATTCCTTTTTCTGTGAACAATTCAAATGCAGAGAGCAGAAGTGCTTCTTTCTTCTCTCGCTTTTTTTGATCGATCTTACTCATGCGTCCACCCCCTTAATATATTACTCATCTTTCTTAACTTCCTGTGTTGACAATACAAACTTTACACTTCCGTTCATGTCGTTGTCAATTCCGGAGAAACTCTGGTAATCCTCAGAAGCTTTCTGAATACCTTTTATACGGTCAATTGTTCCGTCCAGGCCATCTGTTACATCCGTGATCGTTGTTGCCAACTTATCAATGGCATCTTTCTTGAAGGTATTCATTCCGTCATTCAATTTATCAGAACCTTTATACAGCTTGGAAATACCACTCGATACCGTTCCTGTAGCCTTGTCAAGCTGCTTTGTGCCTGCAAATAAGGATTTGGTTCCTGCTGCCAATTGTTTGACACCCTTGCGCAATACAGAACTGTTCTTCGTTAATTTCTTGCTGTTCGTCGTGATCGTTGATGAATTCTTTACGATCGCAGCTGCACCGCTCTTTAACTTCTTGTTGTTCGCTGTAAGTGTCTTGCCACCCTTTGAAAGCTTTGTAATATTGGTGCTGATCTGAGTAATTGCATCACGGACAGTTTTCTCACCATCCAAAAGCTGTGTTGCACTTCCTCTAAGCTGTGCAGCATATCCGGACATCGTCTGTGCTGTTGTATCTAATGCTGCTGCACCGTTGTATAGGTTCTGCTCCTTGGATTTTGTGTCTGTAGCAGCCTTGATACTTGCAAGACCGGCTGCAAGATCTGCTTTGCCATCTTTATCATATTCGCCATCTGCCTTACCATTTGTGACGATATCTACGCTGCTCAATGCTGTGAGTGCTTCTTTGACCGCTGCTTTCTGCTCTGCTGACAGGCTGTCATTAGCAAGAAGTGCTTTCAGCTCATTTTGCTGCTGCAATGCATTCTCTACCAGTCCATTCACCTGTTTCATGCCCGCCTGTAACTGCCCTACACCATCATCCACAGATTTCACACCGGCTTTTAATGCTGCGGTTCCATCGGTAAGCTGCTTCATGTTTTCCTCGGTCATCATCTTGCTTACTGCACCAACGAAGGTCTGTACGCCATCACCGAATGTCTTGTACTGTTTCGGAAATGTCTTGGTTGATTTGTCCAGTGTATTTAATCCATCGGCAATCTGTTTTGCACCGTCGGTATAGGAATTTACACCCTGACCAAGTGACTTGGCACCTTTCACATAAGAGTTGACACCCTTTAACAACTGATCGGTTCCTTTTGTATACGCATTAGTTCCTTTCTTCAAAGATTTTGCACCTTTGTTCAATGTCTTTGCTCCCTTATTGGCAGACTTAATCCCCTTCGCATACGTTGCAAAGTTCTTATTCAATGTATTTAATCCGTCTTTCAAAGACTTAGTGCCATCTACCAGCTGCTCGCCGGCATCTTTCATGTCAGCGATCTTGTCATCCAATTTATCAAGATCGTCCACACTGTCAATATCGATATCCTTAAATAAGTCTGCCGTTGCTACCGTATAAGTCTGGCTCATAGAGAAATCTTTGACATCGGCTGTAATCTTAACAGAGTCCGTAATCTTGTCGTTTAACTCATCGGTATCGACATCCACATCATCTCCAAGATCAACATTTTTCAAGTCCAAGCTCTCAGACAGACCCGGCATACCATATGCGATCACAATGTTGTTTTCTCCCTCAGATAATACCTTACCATTGTCAATATCAATATTGTCGAATTTATCGACCGGAAGGATCATACCGGTTGCCATCAAAAATGGTGTGTAAATATCTTTCTTCTCACCTGCTACCGTAACCTGTTTCTTAGATGTGTTAGAATACTTGATCGTCATCTCTAACTTTCCGCTCTTGCCAACGATATCTTTTGGAGCTACTTTCTCACCATCCAGTTTATAAGTGATCTGCATACCAACCGGAAGCTCGCTATTTTCTGCTGTTCCCTGATAATAAATGTCGTTTTTGGAAGTATCCCAGGTAAGACTGTCACCACTCTGTGTAAACTTCTCATCGCCCTTTGTATTTGTAATATCCTTCAATGTAGAGCTATCTTTGACACCATCTACCTGTCCGGAATTTTTGAGCCAGTCGGATACAATGACATCCGTCACACCACCGTTTGCATCCAAGGTTGCGTATACGGTTTCCTCTTTGCTAACGGTACTCTTTTTCTTAGATGACGCAAAACTTGCTGTCTGCTCTACTACTTTATTGTTAGCAGCCATTGCCTGCACCTTGCTGTCGTATCGATACGTATGTGTCGCATATTCTATATTTCCGACAACCAGCCCGGCAACCAATAAACTACTGATTCCTGTCATTACTACACGTTTCTTTCCACTCATTTGTCGCATAATGCTCCTCCTTATTTGCTGTTTGCATTTTCCTGCATCTCGATATCATTCATTCCAAAATGTTTGATATCTGTTTCCATCATTTCTTCTCTGCATCTCTCTTTGCTACATTTGCCTTGATCATGTTCCAAGATGTGCGTTTGATCACACCATCAAAGATCCAAAGCATTGCCGGCAGAACGCAGATAACAACGATCATACTGATGATCGCACCACGTGAAAGCAGTGTACAGATCGATCCGATCATATCTACCTGCGAATATACCGATACACCAAAGGTTGCGGCAAAGAAGCACAATCCACTGGTAAGGATCGACTTGATCGATGTCTCATGCGCAATGCGGATTGCATCCTTCTTACTCTGTCCACGTTCCGTTCGCTCTTTATGATATCGACTTGTCATCAAAATCGCATAATCTACGGTCGCTCCAAGCTGGATCGTACCGATAACGATACTCGCCACAAACGGAAGCGACGTATTCGTATAAAACGGTACTGCCATATTACATGCAATCGCAAATTCGATGACCGAGATCAAGATCACCGGAATGGAAATCGACTTAAACGTGATCAAGATGATAACAAAGATCGCCAGGATGGAAATATTATTTACTGTCTTGAGATCGACATCCGTTACATCCTGCAAATCTTTCATCATTGGCGCCTCGCCGATCACCATACCATCATTTTGGTATTTTTTGACAATCTTGTCAATCTTTGCTAATTGAGAATTTACCTCATCAGTAGCAGAACTGTAATCAGAGCTTACAAATTCCAGTTCATAATTGTCTGTCTTGAGCATCTTCTTGATATTGTTCGGTATCATAGACTCCGGTACATTGGAACCTACTAACGAGTTCAAACCGATCACCCATTTCACACCATCTACCTTTTCAATTTCCTTGCTCATCGCACTCTTTTCTTTGGCAGAAAGACCATCTTTCAGAAGGATCATATGCATGTTACTCATATTAAACTCCTTCTTTAATTTCTCATTCGCCTCATTACTTGGAATGTTCTTCGGCAAAGACTGATCAATATTATAATAAATCTTGTAATTATTATTACCGTGTATTGCCGGTACTAACACGATCAGGAACAACAGCACCGCTACATAACGTCCCTTTACAATGCCATGTGATAGTTTATCCAGCGATGGGATCAACGATCTATGCGTCGTCTTCTCGATCGCTTTGTCGCAGGTAAGGATCATTGCCGGAAGTACCGTTACACAGGTAAGCACACCAATAACAACACCCTTTGACATTACAATACCGATATTAGCACCAAGCTTGAACGTCATAAAACAAAGTGCTACGAATCCTGCAACCGTTGTGATCGAACTTGCCGTGATCGATGTAAACGTATTGCTGATCGCATGTGCCATGGCACGTTTCTTGTCACCTTCATATCGTTCCTTGTTCGCTTCGTAACTCTCTAACAGGAAGATGGAATAATCCATCGTCACCGCCAACTGAAGCACCGCGGCTAATGCCTGCGTGATATAGGATATTTCTCCTAAGAAAATATTACTTCCTAAGTTAAATACGATTGCCATTCCTATATTCAACAAGAAGATCAATGGTGTCACAAAGGAAGTCATGGTCAAGAACAAGACTACCAGTGACAGCAAACCTGCAATCACGACGTAGATCGGCATTTCCTGCAATGCCAGGTTCTTAATATCAGTAACTACACCGGACATTCCGCTTGCATAAACATTCTTGCCTACGACTTTACGTATCTGCGTGATCGCATCCATCGTATCATCTGCCGATGTCGTATCGTCAAACAACGCGATCATCATCGTCGCTTTTCCGTTAAAGAATGCTTTTCGCAGATCTTCCGGAATCATTTCGGTCGGCACCGAAATATCCACTGCATCGTCATACCATAAAACATCTTTGACATGATCGATACTTTCTAATTGTTTCTCTAACTTTGCTGCATCTTTCATCGGCATATCTTCCACGACTACCATGGAAAACGCCCCCATACCGAACTCATCCACCAGAATATCCTGTCCCTTGATCGTCTCCAAGCTCTCCGGCAGATAACTAAGTACATCATAATTCACACGTGTACTGACATATCCGATTCCAGCCGGAATCAGCAGGATAAACGCAATAACAAGAATGATATTCTTGTGTTTTGTGATCCACTTGCCAATGTTAATCATCCAATCCCTCCTAAATCTTAATAAACCATGCTGTCAAAAGCATCTGGATACCATGACAATCCGGTCCTTATTGAGAATAAATATCAAAAATGACTGACAGTCATTTTTAACTCTTGCTGTATACTACTACAAAAATGACCAGTAGTCAATCTTTTTATTTTAAATTTATAAATATTTTAGATTTTAGGAGTAAGGTGGCAAAGCATCCTCGCGGAGCGTTTTTTACTTTATAGGAAACGAGAAGTTTCCTATAAAGTAAAAAAGGGACAACGCATACACGCCGTCCCCATTGTTACTACATTCTTCTATTAGCTGCCGACCAACATCATGGTCCCTTTTATTTAGCAAGCAGCATCATGATCTCGTTGCTGCGTGCTACAAATTCTGTCATTTCATCTGCTGCAAGCGGCTTATGCGCTAACATCGCCAGATCATACAACTGTTTGCAGAACATATCCACATTCTCGCCATCTTTGTGCTCCAAAATATACTGCACTAAAGCATTCGATGAATTGAGCACTAATGTCTCTCCTCCTCCGAGGCCACCCATGCCCATGTCCATGCCGCCCATGCTGTACATTTTCATCATATCCTGCATACGACGCATTTCTTCTGACAATGTAATCATTGAGGAGATCTTTTCATTCTTGAGTTTTTGTACTTTTACTTCAAGCTGATCCTTACCCAATGCTCTTTTGAAGATTTCAGACAACGCATCCGTCTGCGCTTTTAATGTATCCTCGTCTTCCTCATCTTTCATCGTATCCGTCAGATCTGCATCAATACGCTGGAATTTCACCTTCAGATCTCCCTGTTCTAACTGTGAAATAAACGGCTGATCGATCGTATGTGTTAATACGACCGCATTCAATCCCTGCTCCTTGAACAGATTGACATACTGGCTCTGCTGCTGCAGATCTGTTGCGTAGTATACCGTTGTCGGTTCTTCTTCCTTGTCTGCATTATCAGCATCCGCACCATTCTCGGCATCTGCTGTTTCATCGCTCTTTGCTTCTGTACTCTCTGTCTCTTCTTTTGCAGGCTCGTTTTTCTTAGCCTCTTCGATATAATCCGGCAAGGTGATGTACTTACCGTCCAAATCCTTAAATATCAGATAATCCGTCATTTTTTCGCGGAATTTCTGATCTTTTAAGCAGCCATACTTGATAAATGGGCTGATATCATCCCAATATTTCTCATAATTCTCACGGTCTACTTTGAACATACCGGACAACTTATCGGCTACTTTCTTCGTAATATAATCCGAAATCTTCTTTACAAATCCATCATTCTGCAATGCACTTCTGGATACATTAAGCGGCAGATCCGGACAATCGATCACACCTTTGAGAAGCATCAAAAACTCCGGGATCACTTCCTTAATATTATCTGCAATAAATACCTGATTGTTGTAAAGCTTGATAACACCCTCTAAATTATCATATTCTGTATTAACCTTCGGGAAGTACAAAATACCTTTGAGGTTAAATGGATAATCCATATTTAAATGAATCCAGAACAATGGCTCCTTGTAATCGTTAAATACCTTGCGGTAAAAGTCCTTGTACTCGTCATCGGTACACTCATTTGGATGTTTCATCCAAAGTGGGTTCGTATCGCTAATAGAAACCGGACGTTTATTAATCTTTGCCTTTTCTTTACGAGGGCTGACCTCGACCATCTCTTTCTCGCCATTTTCATTTTCGCGTTCTTCAGTCTTCGCTTCCTCTACGATCGTCTCTACAACAACATCATCTTCACGAACATCGGCTGCATCGATTGTTTCATATTCCTGCTCTGCGTTTGCTTTGGAAAGGAAGATCTCAACCGGCATAAAGGAACAATATTTGTCCAAAATCTCTCTGACACGATACTCATTCGCAAACTCTAAGCTGTCCTCGGAAAGGTACAGGGTGATCGTTGTACCAACAGTATCTTTTGTGCCATCTGACATTTCAAAATTGATACCGCCTTCCGATTCCCAGCGAACCGGTGTAGCATCCTTCTGCCAAGACAACGTGTCGATCGTAACTTTGTCAGATACCATAAACGCAGAATAAAATCCCAGTCCAAAGTGACCTATGATCTGCTCTTCGTTCGTTTTGTCCTTGTATTTCTCTAAGAAATCCGTTGCACCGGAAAAGGCAACCTGATTGATGTACTCGTCCACTTCATCTGCCGTCATACCAAGACCGGTATCTGTCAGAGAAATTGTCTTAGCATCCGGATCAACAACGACCTGTATTTGTGCCTTGTAATCCTCCGGCATATCATATTCGCCCATAATTTCTAACTTCTTCAACTTAGTAATGGCGTCGCAGCCATTTGAGACTAACTCACGAAGAAAAATGTCATGGTCAGAATACAACCATTTCTTAATGATCGGAAACATATTTTCAGATTCAATTGATAAGCTACCTGTTCTGCTCTGCATAATAATCCTCGTTTCTGCACACTTTCCTATAAAAAACGAACCCTGTGTCAAGTGCGCCGAGACACTGATCCGCCGCATCACCGCCAGATGCGTCCGTCCTTGTTAGCACTCTATCCTTACGACTGCTAACAACATCTAGAAGATATATTAGTATCATTCTACCAAAATGTCAAGAGCAAACATAACATTTTACGAATCTCATCCCCAAACTTCGCATACCCACTGTCATGTTCTAACCACATATTGCTTATTATGTCAGTAGCAAATTAGCAGTTTTTGACATAATAAGCAATATGTGGGTAAAAGACCGTTGAGGGTATGCGAAGTTTGCGTCATATACTAAAATTGGGGAGATCGCCCGGAATCGGTTTGGTCATCCATTCTTTTGCTGAGTATCCGCTACATAGCAGAAGCCACAGTTTCATATACATTGCCACCGGCGATGCCATCGGTAATACGATCATTCCGTATTTTTCATAGACGTATGTGCTTTCGTAAACCATGTCCGCATCCATGCCGCATAAAAAAATGGGGATTTTCCGGTTTGCCACCTCATAAAAGAATTTATCCGCTTCTGGTGTTTCACTGCAGATCGTGCCGGCATGATACGTATGATGCAAAATTGCCTGTATTCCGTCAAAGTTCATCGGATAACGCATCCCCGGATGTGGGTAGATCAACCCGATCGGTGCATCCCAGTGATCCGGTGCCTGCAGGGAAGGTCTATCGGTAAGCCTCTCTGCATTGTTCCATGCATAGTACACTTTTCCGGCGACAAAACACTTGGTGCCTTTTTCATAATGACCGTATTCCATACCACCAACACTATACACTTCATCACTATAAGGCTGATGTCCAATGATCGCTGTTCCTAAGTGAATCCTTGGGATCCCATCCCCATTCTGATACGAAACATACACACCTTTTTGCTTGCAGTCAAATGCTAAAAACTGCACAGCATATTGAAAATTATAAGCACCATTGGCTCTTGGATCTGTCAATACATAGTTGCTGGACACAAAAACCATCGGAATGTCACAATCGCCAAACAGATAGCCCATCGCAGCCGCTGAATATGCCAGCGTATCTGTGCCATGCATAATGATCACTCCATCTAACCCGGAATACATAGCAGCACTATCTTCTGCTGCTTCTTTTTTCTCTAAAGTCACCTTTGCACTGCCTGTATACTTCGCCTCACTGACCACCTCTCGAATGCTCTGAGACAACTGTGCGATCGTTAATCCGGTACTATTTTCGCTGAGAAGTGTATACGGATGATATACCTGATAGGTGATTTCTTCCGTATGACCATCTCGTTCTACGCAAGGCAACGTGTCTAACAGACTATCTGCTGCTCCTGTTTTCGTACCGATCACATTTCCGGCTAACGTACTCCCGATCGTCCCTCCGGTAAATAATACAGCGATATTCATAACGCTCCTCCTTCCAAACATGAAAAGCCCATTTCCGAGGCAAAACATTAACCACCGTTCCGCCAAAGAAATGGACTATTAACATCATAAAATACTATTTCGCAACGACCGTTTCATTGCTGCATGTTATTTTGCTACAATATTAACGATACGCCCCGGCACATAAATCTCTTTGATAATGTTACCACTCAATTTATCACCCAAAGCTTCTTTTGCCTTAGCAAGCACATCGTCTTTCAGATCTTCTTTGCCAATAGAAATTGTTGCTTTGGTCTTACCGTTGATCTGAACAGCGATCTCCACAGTAGACTCTACGGTCTTCTCTTCGACATACTCCGGCCAAGACTGCTGGTACAATCTGCCCTGTCCCCCAACGATTTCCCAAAGTTCTTCGGTAATATGCGGTGCAACCGGATTGAGCAATGTAATAAGTGTCTTATATTCTGCCTTATTGATCGAATTCTTCTTATAGAAGTCATTGATCAACGACATCATTGCCGCAATCGCTGTGTTAAACTTCAGATTCTCGAAATCACCGCTGACTTTCTTGATTGTCTGATGCATCTTGATCTCCATATCTGCGGAATACTCATCACCTTCTGTCAAGAGTGTCTGCAGCTTCCAAACTCTCTCTAAGAAACGGCGGCATCCTTTCACACCATCTTCAGACCAGGAAGCGCTCAAGTCAAACGCACCGATAAACATCTCATACGTACGCAGTGTATCTGCACCGTAATCACGTACAATATCATCCGGATTTACAACGTTTCCTCTGGACTTACTCATCTTCTCACCGTTTTCACCAAGGATCATGCCGTGAGACGTACGCTTCTGATATGGTTCCGGTGTCGGTACAACTTTCTGATCATACAGGAATTTGTGCCAGAAACGGGAATACAGCAAATGCAGGGTCGTATGCTCCATACCACCATTGTACCAGTCAACCGGCAGCCAATATTTCAATGCTTCCGGACTGGCAAGTGCTTCTGTATTGTGTGGATCCGTATAACGCAGGAAATACCAGGATGATCCTGCCCACTGCGGCATCGTGTCTGTTTCACGCTTTGCCGGTCCACCACAGCATGGGCATGTTGTATTTACCCAATCCGTCATTGCCGCAAGTGGCGACTCACCGTTGTCTGTTGGCATATAACTGTCTACCTCCGGAAGCAGCAGTGGAAGCTCACTCTCATCAAGTGGAACGTACCCACATTTCTCGCAGTGTACGATTGGAATAGGCTCTCCCCAATATCTCTGGCGGGAGAATACCCAGTCACGCAATTTATAGTTTACTTTACGGTTACCGATCTTATTCTCTGTCAGGAAATCTTTTACCTTTTCCTTCGCTTCTTCTACGCTTAATCCGGTCAGAAATCCTGAATTTACCATCTGTCCGGTTGCTACATCCGTAAATGCTGCTTCATTGATATCAACAGGACCTTCTTTGCCCTCTACTACCTGAATCATTGGAAGTCCGAACTTCTTCGCAAACTCCCAGTCACGGTCATCGTGTGCAGGCACTGCCATGATCGCACCGGTACCATAAGTCATCAATACATAATCAGAAATCCAGATTGGGATCTCTGTATTGTTGATCGGATTAATTGCCTTGAAACCACCTAACACAACACCGGTCTTATCCTTAGCAAGCTCTGTACGCTCAAAGTCAGACTTCTTGGCTGCCATCTCGCGATACGCAGCAATGTCATCCCAGTTTGTGATCTCATCCTTGTATTTATCAATGATCGGATGCTCTGGAGATACTACCATATAAGTAGCACCAAATAACGTATCCGGTCTGGTCGTATAAACACGGAGTTTATCTTCTTTGCCGGCAATACTAAAGTCAACCTCTGCACCTTCGGAACGTCCGATCCAGTTTCTCTGGGAAGTCTTAACGCGGTCAATGTAGTCCACGTGATTCAATCCCTCTAATAACTTATCAGCGTAATTTGTGATCTTAAGCATCCACTCACTCTTTACTTTGCGGACAACTTCAGAACCACAGCGCTCACATACGCCATTTACTACCTCTTCGTTAGCAAGACCAACCTTACAGGAGGTACACCAGTTGATCGGCATTTCCTTCTTATAAGCAAGACCCTCTTTGAATAACTTTAAGAAGATCCACTGTGTCCATTTATAATATTCCGGATCTGTCGTATTGATCTCACGATCCCAATCGAAAGAATATCCCAAAGAGTGTAACTGCTCCTTAAAACGAGCTACATTATTCTTCGTTACGATCTTAGGGTGAATCTTATTTTTGATCGCATAGTTCTCTGTTGGAAGACCAAAAGCATCCCATCCCATTGGGTAAAGTACATTGTAGCCCTGCATACGACGTTTTCTTGCGACGATATCCAATGCCGTATATGGTCTTGGATGTCCTACGTGAAGTCCCTGTCCGGATGGATATGGGAACTCTACCAACGCATAAAACTTTGGTTTCGTATAATCGTTTGGTGTATGGAACGCTTTCTCATCATCCCATACCTTCTGCCATTTCTTTTCCACTGTGTGATGGTTGTACATTTCTGCCATAACTTCCTCCGTTCCTGTGCGTACTTTCTGCAAAGACTGTTCACAAACTGATCACTGCCGGCTTATGCCTAAAGTCTCACTGACAACCAAATCACTGCTGTCCGTACGCCCGACATATCTAATAATTCATAAAGGTACTGTGCAAAATTGCCACAGTACCTTTCATTGTACTATATTGCGTAAATTTGTCAATAATTAACCCGGCGACTTCGGCAATTTATGAACCCGGCAACTCCGGCAATCCTGTAATCAACTCAGCGACTTTGGTAATTCTATTCGTATCTGTGTACCAACCTGCGGTTCACTCTTGAGAGACAAAGTACCATGAAGCTGCACAACAATATGTTTTACGATCGCCAAGCCTAAACCCGTACCGCCTGTTGACTTTGATCGGCTCTTATCCACTCGGTAAAAACGTTCAAACACGCGAGTCTGATGCTCTTTTGGAATACCTATACCGGTATCTTTCACTTCCAAATATGCGGTATACTCATCTGCCATTCCAACGTTCAGGCACACCGATCCATCCTTTTTGTTGTATCGGATCGCATTGTCCACCAAATTGTACATCAATTCATCGATCATCTGCAGGTTTGTTCGGATCACACAGCTTTCCGTCTGCGTCGTCAATTGCACCTGATGCTTCTGTGCACTCATCTGCAGCAGCTCCACACAACGCCCTGCTGCCGTCTGCAGATCAACGTCTTCTAACAGAAGTTCCGGTCCGGTCGAGTCAAGCTCCGACAAACGGATAATATCATTAATTAACGACAACAGCCGATTTGCATTTTTATGGATCTTAGCAGCAAAAGCGAGTACATCATCTCCCTGCACCATCCCATGACTGATCAACTCCGCATAACCGGAAATTGCAGTAAGCGGTGTTTTCAACTCATGCGAGACATTTGCCGTAAATTCCTGTCTGATCTCTGCTGTCTGCAATATCTCTTTGTGCTGCTTTTGTATTTTTCGCACAAACGGTCGAAGTTCCTTATACACACTCGTCACATCCGAATCGTTAATATGCTGTGCAAGTTCATCGATCGGCGCCACAATACTTTTCGTGAGAAAATGCGCCACGAAAATACATACAATGATAACGATACATATAAACGATAACATGATCGGCAGTGCTGACATTAAAATTCCTATAATACTACTGCTATTCTTAGCCAGACGAAGTATATTACCATTGTCCAAACGCACCGCATAATAAATCGTATTGTCTCCGATCGTCTCTGAATGACGTATCGTATTTCCCTCGCCATATTTGAGAGCTTCCTTGATCTCCTCGCGGTTTTTATGATTTCCCATCGATGCTTCATCTGCCTCAGAATCATACAATACCGCTCCGTCTGTATCTACTAAAGTAATACGAAGAGGCGTTGCGATCTTAACCTGACCGTTTTCCGCTTTTTGATCTGCGTACACCGTCTTTTTTAAGGTCTGTGCATAAATACGCAGATCATCGATCACTTCCTGTTTCAGTACTGTATAATTGACAATAGTGGCAAGCAAAGTCGTTACTATGATTGCCACTATCGTCAACAATACGAAAAGCCAATTAATTCGTTTTCGCATGGTTCATTATCTCCTATTACTCTTCCAATTGATATCCTACGTTACGCACCGTTCGGATCTTTTTACCTGCATCCCCCAGTTTGTGGCGCAGTGTTTTGATATGCATATCTAAGGTGCGGGATTCTCCCTCGTAATCCATGCCCCAAATACGCACCATAATATCCTCTCTCTGCAGCACGATCCCTGTATTGCTCATTAACATTTTTAATAGTTCATATTCCTTATAAGTCAGCGTGATCGGCTCTCCCGACACTTTAACCTGACGTTTCTCATCGTTAAGTTCGATCTCACCAACCTTCATCTGCTTGATCTCATGATTTTGCATGCTTCGACGTAATAATGCCTTTACACGTGAGATCAACTCCATCACGCCAAACGGCTTTGTCAGATAATCATCTGCTCCGCGATCCAGCCCCTTGACACGATCTAATTCTGTTGTTTTGGCCGTCACCATAATGATGGGAACATAACGGGATTCTGCCCATTGACGCAGCTTTTTGACAATGGATAATCCGTCCTCATCCGGCAGCATCACGTCTAACACGATCAGATCCGGTACCTTTTCATAAATGCGGCTCCAGAATTCTTTGGCAGAACCAAATTCCTCTACGGTATATCCGGAATTTTTGAGGGAAAACGCCTCGATCTCCCGAATGTTCACATCATCTTCTACAATATAAATATGTGCCATTGTCTTTCACCAAACCTTTCCTTTGTGCGCTATGATGGCAAACGATATTCTTTGCGGTACTCTTCAAACATCTGTTCAAAGAACGGATCTTCATCCTCTTTCAATTTATCCAAATACTCATGCATTTCATAACCGTCTTCCTGCGTCTGTATCAAACATACCGCAATGTTGGAGCAATGGTCTGCCACACGTTCAAAATTAGTCGTAAGATCCGATAATGCAAAACCAAGTTCGATCGTGCATTTGCCTTTACGCAGACGTTTTATATGCTTTTTCTTGATCTCATCATTCAAGCGATCGATCACTTCTTCTAACGGTTCTACCCGACTCGCCTTGATAATATCTGACCGATCATACGCATCAAAAGTTATATCTACAATATCTTTTACTGCGGCTTCATAAACACGCAGCTCCTTTTTTGCCTTATCGGAAAACTTTTTCTTCATATTATGGAACTGCTCTGCCGATTCCATAATATTATAGGCATGATCGGAAATACGCTCGAAATCACCGATACAGTGCAATATAAGCGATACCGACTGTGAATCCTCATCCGACAGCTCCGCATTTCCGATCTTCATCAAATAGGTTCCGATCTCGTCCTCGTAATGATCCACGGTCGACTCAAGCTCTGCCACTTTTTTTGCCTGTTCTTCATCATACTGTTCAAACAGGTCGATCGCATATCTGATTGAATTTCTGGCATCCTCTGCCATCTGCAATGCCGCTGTTTTGGCCTGTGCAACTGCAAAAGACGGTTTTTCTAAGAAACGCTCATCCAACACATGTAACGTTGTCTCCATCTGCTTCTCTTCGGCACTTTCCGGGATCGTCCAAGTTGCCAGGCGCACCAGGATACTCCGAAATGGAAGCAGCAATGAAGTTGCTAATACGTTAAAGCACGTATGCACGATGGCAATACCCATGACACCCGCTGCCTGACCCATAAAGGAAAATCCGATGAACGCATTTAACAGATAAAACAACACCATAAACAAAATCGTACCAATTAAATTAAAGTAAAAATGTACTAACGCTGCTCGCTTTGCATTTCTGTTGGCTCCTACCGCAGAAAGCAATGCAGTAATACAAGTTCCAATGTTCTGACCCATGATGATCGGAATGGCCGAGGAATAGCTGACCGCTCCCGTCAGACACAATGCCTGTAAAATACCTACCGATGCGGAAGAACTTTGGATCACAGCCGTTAATATCGTTCCGGCGATCACTCCTAAGATCGGATTCTCAAATACCGTAAACAGTCTTGTAAACTCTGGCACATCTGCAAGTGGTTTCACTGCTTCACTCATCGTGTCCATACCAAACATCAATACCGAAAAACCGATCATGATCGTTCCAATATCTTTCGGTCTGCTCGACTTGGCAAATAAGATCATGCTAACACCAACGATTGCTAAAATCGGTGTAAACGAACTTGGTTTGAGCAATTCTACGAATAAATTGTCACCTTGAATACCGGTAAGACTAAGCAGCCATGATGTCACCGTGGTACCGATATTGGCTCCCATAATAATGCCAACCGCCTGATTGAGTTTCATGATCCCGGAGTTGACAAATCCAACCACCATAACGGTTGTTGCCGATGACGACTGGATCACCGCCGTCACACCGGCGCCCAAAAGCACCGCTCTCATCGGTGAACTGGTAAATTTTTCCAAAATCTGTTCCAGTTTACCACCGGAAGTCTTGGCAAGCCCATCTCCCATCACATGCATTCCATATAAAAACAGAGCAAGCCCGCCTATCATTGTCAATACGCCAAATATATCCATGCTTATCCTCATTTCCACGCACACAAGTTATCTGGTTCTGGTGCGTTATTTTTACATACATTTTACATAGTAGTTGCAAAGTCCAAATAAATCTTATGTAAAATCTATGTAAAGTTTTTTTACATTCACAATTTTTGGCTGTATTGTATACCCTACTCAAACTTCGCACATCAAAAATTATCATGCTGTCACGT